>JGI24159J19872_10002160_pt1 | contig 23036 bp, 12 predicted proteins | sample Ectturendosymbi4_FD_19872 | JGI IMG/M metagenome (IMG submission 19872) | reverse complement strand
CATTCAATTGTGGGCAACTTCAAACAGTCTTGTTCAAAGATGGGCTGTATAGAAAAGCTCCATTAAAATTTTAGTACGTTCAGAAATGTCTGGGTGAATTGTAAGAGTTTTATTCAAATTTGGATAAAATCAAAATCATTTGGGTATATTTTAACAACCTTAATGAAATTTGAGCAAATTGGGACTACATTCAAATTTGGGTGAAGTGAAAAATGTTTCCATGAATTGGAAAATTTTGGGTAAATTCCAACGGACTAAATCAACTCTGGCCAAACAACAATAACTCCATTCAAATTCGGGCCAAGTGGAATATCGAAACATCTGGTCAAATTGGAAGAGTGTCATTCAGATTTGCATATATTATAAATATTTGAGCAAATTATAACAGCCCAAATCAAAATTGGGCCAACTGAAACTACTTTATCCAAATTTGGGCAGAGTTAGAAACATTTTAAAATTAGGAGCATGTTGTGCAAAGGTACACAACCTGCGGCCGCACGGCGCATGCGGCCTTCGATAATGAAGTTTACGTCCGTCCACATGTAATTTGAAATATAAGATTTGAAGGCCGTGCTGGCGTATATTGAAACAAAACAAACCCAAGGCAAGAAAATCAGTCGACACGATGCGTAAGAATCTGGATGGTGGTGTCACAAGGAGTTATAGAATAAATAATCAATTTATGTTTGAATGTGTTCTGTGTTGGTTCGCACTTGGCAGTAACCTGTTCTCCAATTAAACGTATCTCATAAATATAACTCGAACTCATTGGCGGCCGGCAATAGCAAAAGGTTGTAAGCCCCTGATGTAGTGGTAACTCATCATTCCAACTCACCCTAATTTTTGTAAACATCAAATGGTTGATGTTGTAAAGTGTACAAATAAAATGTAGCTGTAGCTGCAAAATGTTTAGTGGTAGTAATGTGGTGTAGCTGTGATATGATAATGTGAAGTTTTCTTGTTTCAAACTTACTTGATGCTGTGAGATCTGCAAGTGCAAATCTGTTTCCATGAAGTATTCATGAATAATTAACTACGTAACTGCAGCTGCAATATGTTGCGTGGTGGTAATGTAGCTGTGATTTTATACTGTTTAGGTTTTCATATTTGCCGTTTGTTTCATGAAATGAATTGCATATATTGCATTCTGCCAAATTTTATTGCTTCAGTTTAATGCTGTGAGATTGAGTTTTCATGAAGAGTACTACAGCATAATTCTCTTATGCTAATACAGTGCAGTGAAAAACTGCCAATTTCATAAGATGTTCTTGTTGAGGTTATAAATCATTTGTCATTGGAAATGTGCATTTGTACACATTCCTTAGTAGTTGATCATATAGGCTGCAGTATATGCGTGTATCAGTCTCATATTGCTATTTTTTCTTAGCATGCTGTGTTCAATGCACATTTAACTGTCTAAACTGGTGTGGATTTTTGGTTTTCATAATGAGGCTTTAGAAGCTGTAAACGTTTAAGTAAGTTGTAGTATTATAAGTACATGTTGCAGTGAAGATTGCCAATGTGAAAGGTTAAGCTATATGCTATGTATTAAGTCGCCTCCTTTCCCTCTACTTACTTGACACTTGACCTATTTGCAGCAATGTAATACTTTAGATCATAACCAGATATTTTACTCCTTTGCCAGATTGATTGCCATTGTGGCCAACACAAATGCACACATCTATATAAGAGAAGAACAGATCTTAACTATTAGGATGATCGTGTTGGAAGAATAAGTTTCGAACGTATATACAAACTTGAAAATGAATATTCTGAACAACACCTTCCACGCGTGGTGGCATAAACAGCAATTTTCGGAAAGATTTTATTGTCATTAGCTAACATTTTTCAACACAATAAATGTCACCACTGTTCACATATAGCTATGCAGAATATTGACTGCTAGTTGAGGGCGTACGGCTTTCAACCCCGCTAATAATATGGTAGGCCTAATTAGGCATGCAGAAACCTTGATTAGTTTACAATGGTACGTTTTAGTCTTGACATTAAGACTTGCTGTTTATACGTTATTTGGGAAACCAAGATCAAATTTGGGCAAAAATGTTTTGCATCCCCAAAAATATGCACTCCCATACACTTGTGGTTGTGTTCCTTTATTTATAATTTTCTTACAGCCAATTTTCTTGATGGCGTAAACGTAAATGTAGCTTATCACATCTGGATAATGTGTGACGAAATTATCCCAGCAAATTAAATATATTCGATCCGTCGATTCCTGGCGTTTTCTTTAGTACCAACTGCTGAACTGAATGGCGTCGTTCTGCTTTTGTGCTACAGATTCTCTGAAAGTGATTTCCTGAGTGTTTAGCCGCCGAATAGAACGATTTTTGTAACAGTCTCAATAGTAGTGTTTTTGCGAATTAGGATTGTGTACTTATTGCCTATATCTTTTTGCGAGAACTTGGTCATGACGTTCTGCAATGAACATTATTCTCATTCTCAGGTCTTGTTATTCCGATATTTGACCGAGTTGCGAGGATTTCGTTACTCACGGTCTTATTGAATACGAACAGGTGCGTGAGGGTGTAATCATTACTTATCGCTCATGAATTTTTAACTGCCAACTTTATCCATTTCACAGGTGCTATACAACAATGAGGCTTGAACGTGAATGATTTCGGTGAACGCTGTCATCCGTACTGTTATTATTAACTGCAGCTATATGTAAATACATGTCATGTATAGCTCTATTTGTTGTGGAAGTTCAAGAAACATATTTTCTTTAAGTATTACTGTGAGTTCTGAAATGGTCATTGAAACAAACATTATCCCCGGATGGTCACTTCTAAAAATAATCATACCAAGTCATATTCACCATTTTCATGTCAAAGTTATACGTTTGGAAACGTATTTAACTGGAAACTGCGTCAGTATTAATGACTATGTCAAAAAGGCAGCAAGCCATGTATTCTAAGATTTAATGGGTCACTTCCAAATTCATAAAAACTTACGTCTGCAAATGCATTAGCAGTGGCTTAGGTGCAACCCTTCAGTTTGAGAGCTCGTTGTAAAAGCCGGACTAACACGGATGTGTTTTGTTACAGTAGTTTGTAATCGAAGATTACTTTTTTACGTTTTTCACACTCACTTCCGCACAATTCCGTGAACCAATGTTTAACTCTCTTGCGAAATATTATCAACTTATTACAAGAAAAAATTGGCAAAAGTACCATTTAGCAATAGGGAATATTTCTCCAGCCCAAAACAGACTTGTAAAATTCATCAAACATTACAATATAAAGATGTGTTTCAACAATATGAGTATTTTCTAGTGAAATGGGTTTGCTTTTTTCAATAGTACTGCCAGTGTATTAAAATCAAGCCTGCGGAGTCCGATTTTACAAAATGTAGTGTCGAGCTGTCACTATTTCAAAGTCATAAAAAATGACTCTGTTGACAGTGCTTGTTATGTTGATAACAACAAAAAATTGGCTATATAAAAACATGTTAGAAAAATCAATGAAGAAACTGCTTTCTGAATACGATTTTCGATGCAATGTCATTTAAACGTAACGATGTTTATTGCAGATCTAACGTTAGAGATAAACGAAACTACGATTGTACTCCTAATTATGATGATCTAACGCTAACTGTTTATATCATATTTCAATCGCTAGGTTTTCCAAGGAACTTTTAAAATTTTGCCCCATTCTGAAAAAAAACTTCTGAGAAAATTGCCATCACTTGGAATTCACCACAACTAAAAAACAAAATATCTCATGCCATTTTCATAGTTTTTATCTAACTTAATATAAACTCAGCTAAACCTATGAGCAAAAATTAGCCAACAGAAAAAACGCACACCCTGCAATGAAACTATGGGTCATGCTGTAGCTAAAGCGTCATCCTATTTTTCGTAAGATGCCCATGTACGTGTGGCATTACTGCGTAATTTTTCAAGACCATGTTTTCACAATGCTTATTCGTTAGTCTAATATAACTGCAAGATGCAGATGGAAAAGGTGGTTTGTGCAATTCCGGTAAGCAAAAGCAATTGCCTTTGCAGCTTCAGCTACGAATGTCTTGGTGCGCTGAACGTAATCTTCATTACCTACAAAGTCATACATCTTTTATTTAGTTTACGTGTATAATCGGGGCTTATGCCATTTCAGAGAACCATGCTATTTTTCTGCTGCAGTTTTCTGTGCTAGTCCTGAGTTGTCTGATTTTCAATCAATTCGATTCTAATCGACGATTTTCCCGTGAAAATGCAATGTGTAGACATCGTCTCCAAATCACAAATTATACCTGCGACTGAAATGAGGCTGCTCAGAATTTTACTTTGGTTGTTGCTTAGACATGTAGCCCTCCAATACCATCACATTCTTCGAGAAAGCATGAAGAGCATGAAAGTAGATACTTCTTGTGGCATTGCGCTTATTTGCCAACCCTGTGTTGCATCGAAACGGGGTACAGAAGCACAAGAGATGCTTTTTATTGATGTAATCAGTCAACAAAACATGAGTTTGAAACTTGACTTGAAAACTGCAAGATATAGAAAATTCTGTTTGTGAAGAGATGCAAAATACTGTGAAGCCGTTTATTTTTAGGAAATGTAAAGCTCTGTTTTACTTGAGATTAATTATGAAGGCATATATTTTGTGACTTTTGCATGATTAAATATGCGTTCTCACAACAACATTTTGAATCGAGAAGAATGCAGACCACTGCCGTACATGCAGTGTAAATGTCGGAACTCGTTTAGGTAGATCCAAATGTTTAAACTTTGCTATCAGAAGAGCCAGTTCAGTTTTTGAAACTGATTGAATCAACAGGATTTTAGCCAATGGAGTCGCTGGGCAGAACTTTCTCCTATTTTTTGTTGCTGCAGTAATGTAGTTCAGAATAGGGGGCAGGGGTATTTTGGCTTATCCCTGAATTTTGAAACTTGACTGTTCCATATTAAATGTGTGAAAAAATTTTTTTGCTAGTCTCGATTGAAATTTTGAAATTTCATCACTATTGCACCCCCTTCAAAATTGGTTAGGAGTGCCCTGGAAAATCCACTGATGCTCCCCTATGAAAAACAATCCTTCCTACGTCCATGCCTACAGTATATAGTCTCTTTTTTATTACAAAAAGCATCAAAAAAGAAAAAAAGGAGGCTAATTCAATTCTTCCGCAGATATTTCAATTACAAAGTTTTTCTAACAGTTGAAGCTCAGTTAATTGAAAACTAAGCATCGTATGCCTTGATTAGGAGGATATTCTTTTTTTTTCATTTCCGCACATTGATTATTTAGAGTTACTAAAAAATCTTTGAAATTCCGTTATATGAGACTGTTTTGCAAACAACACAGTATGCAATGAATGAAACGTGCCAACTTCAACAAAACGATGTGATGGTTTTGAAAAGACAATCGAAAGAATTGTTGAACTCAGTTGACAAGGCTGATTTCATGGCAGAAAAGAAACAGGTTTCAGGCATGATCCCAAAACCAGAGCAAATGACGCTCGGTGTTGCTAGCTGCATCTGGGGCGTGATCATTGGGTTCAGAAACGCCGTTACTGTTGCAATGATTAGCCGCTTATATTTTGCTTTATGTTGGTGAAGGACATACAATCAGGAGAACTTGTGAATGGAAAGGATGCAGAGAGAAAAAAAGCTACTTTAAAAAACTGCAAGGTTTTAGTCTATAGCACCGAATAAGTAAAGCCGTTTGTGAACATCTGACTGCTGTAAGAAATAGTTCCACGAGTAACAACGCAAAAGTGCAGGATTGTGGGAGACACTGTGAAAGGAGCCCATACATTATACGTATGCCAAAGCTGACGTAATTGCTACATTTTCAGATGTAGTGTAAACTTCACGCGGATTTGGGCAAGTTTTTTTGAGCCCAAACAGTATGCCAAGGTCAACACTTTTACTGAAATGATTAAAAAGTCCTGTGTACAGCAGTTCTAATAAAATCTGGACAGACCTTTGACCAAAGGTAACTTTTACTACGGTAATTACATCCACTCGTATGTTCGTCCTTTTCTGCACGTTCATTTGATCCAGGGTCTCCAAACTTTTTTTGTCCGAGGGCCACAAAAGCTATTACATAACAGCTCGAGTGCCGGATATCTTACGCAATCGGATTGCTTCAGGATACGGTACATTCTACTAAATCAACAACAACTGTTTTTTCACAATTGAGAAAAGTCTTCACAGGCCGGATTTGGCCTGCGGGCGTAGCTTGGAGACCCCTGACTTAATCCATTCATCTAGATGGAATTCGGCAAAAATATTGCATTGCACAATCAATGGTAGCGGTCCGGAAGTCGAGATGTCAGTTCAACGGAAATGTCACATCTATTTTTCCGGAGACATTATTTCGTAGAGAACTGCATTGCAGGTCAAAATAACGAAATATGGTGTTACTCTTTACCATCATCAAATTTAGATATACGTGAGTTTTTGTTGAAGAAAAAAAACACCTCTCGGACAATAACCACGAGTTGAATTATTCATTACGTTTGCACAATGTTACCAACAAACGACCGGTTTCGTCATATTTGAAAAACAATGGTTGACGTTCGTCGCCTTTCGGGGCGATCGCCAAAACCGAATGTGTGACGTAAGAAGTACTTAAGACAGAAAATTTGAAAACAAACTCGAATCATATTGTGTCGAGAACGAACAAGAGATCTATGCAAGTGATGTAAAACAGTAAGTCTGTTTCACTTACAAACTTGGAAAGAAACAATACAAGCACAAACCTACTACAACTAACAAAACTGTAACATAACTTGGACGAAGCAGGCATAGACACAAAGAGACTTTACGCTTGAGTACATTAGTCACATGATGGCAATTTGCCTGGACACTGAACACCGTATTGTAAAAATATTTCCTTCAGCTCATTGGTCAGTTTCACTACATTCGCTTTTGCCTTCCTTTTGAGGTGTCTTGAGTGGCAGAGGTGGTCACAGAGCCGGAGTGGACTCCGGTAGGAGTCTACGTTTTTGTCTGAACATGACCAGACGTCGAAATTATGAAGAAATGCAGGACCCGGAGCTGGAGCAGGAGTGAAACTTTACTTTTTACAGGAGCCGGATAACAGCTTTCATTACTATAAAATTTGCTCTGGCAAGCTAATTGTTAGATTGATGTCATGACACTTTTCTCTTGGTTGTATTGGATAGTGAACGATTCAGTACAGGCTGCTGTGAATAAAGGGGAGTGTCAGGCTGGCGGGCACTGCTCTGGCTGGCGCAATGACAGTGGTTACCTGCTGTAACACATGAATACATTTCTTTTATTTGGCAATTATATCGGTTACTGGAGGTTTTACCTCTGCGCTGTATCTTCATTTTTATGCAATACAGTATTCACAAGTTGTTATTTTTAGTGAAATGTACAAGAAAAGAGTGCAATTTCTATGGAAAGAAATCGTTTCACAGCAAAGAATCAGACACTTTAAGATCTTACAGCATATATATTTCGCCTACGATGTAGGCATCATCTGTTCTTATTCAAATAGAATCTAGAAAACACAAAAAAATCTAGAAAAAAACAGAAAACAGTGCTGTACCTTTGAAAATCGCCAACTGCAGTGCGATTACAGCCAAACCAACAGAAATGCAGTTTTCTTTATGGTATTCCTGAACATGACTTTATTATATTGCACATTTGCATTATAAGAGAGATAATTTATTTGTGTTAATTATGTGCTTCGATTCTTTGTTTTCATGTTTTCGGAGTGCAAAGAAGAGTCGTTGCGTAAATTTTTAATGAGTTTCGGAACAGGAGCAGGAACCGGAATCACGTTTTTCGGAACAGGAGGAGTCAAAAAAGTGACTCGATCACCTCTGACGAGTGGTCATGGACGCCCATCTCCAGCACTTGCTTGCGTCGGTGCCACGTGGCCCACTCTCTCGGTAAATTAGGCATTGTCGGCCAGCAAACAGCAGCAAAGCGTGTGAACGGATTCCATGCACCCACTCACTAAACGCGATCGCAAGACTGGACAAGCCGCAGGTTCCATTTTCAAGTATTCGGTATGATCTGACAGGGAACTGAATCCGGTTTACCAGCTTTAGTGGCGTGTATCCAACCTACTGTTCTACTTGTACTTGCATATAATTTGTTGTAAACCAAATTTCTTTGACTTTTCCACGTTTGTTTATCTTGTAGAGAATTTGATATTTCTAAAAATACTACGAATATACCATTGCGTTGATGAGGAAGCAGAAAAAGTGGGAATAATTGTAAATATGTGCAATAGTTATTGCCAAAACTATTGACATAAACAGAAAAATTCGATTACGCGAAAACGCAAAGCCACAAAACGTAGGTGCATTAGATGTCTCCACAAATATCTCATCGTTTTAGTGAAAACAATGTGCTCAGTAGTAATTGTTGCCACGGATCCTTCAATGCACTCCGAAAAATTGGAACTAAAATGAATCATTTTATGTAGCACCAGCTATTGCCAGAAGATTACTAAAAAGATGCAGGGCTGTTTGGACAACTGCACATACTCCAATGAAAGACAATTGAATTACATTTGGCACCAAAGTGCTGAAAGTCGATCTTGTGAAGCAACTATGCCGCAGCCGTAGAAAGCAAATCAAGTACAACCTTGCAAGAGTAAGACGTTGCGCTTAAGCAGAGCTTCTCAAAGTACCAGTCGCGTAATGTAATTTTGGGGTCGTGAACAAATAGTTTGACAAATCAGATATAAAGGTTTTTGTAATCTTTTCAAGAAAATTAAAAGTAGGCCTGCAGTGAATCTATTTCTACTGCAATTTTAAGGGCAATACCGTGCTTTATGCTGTCAGTTGTTTACCAAGATGTCTGCCTGAGCTATTGAAACCATATTAATCAACCAAGCACAAGTTATGCCTTGGTACGTCATGATTGTTTTCACGTACTGACCAATATACTGTAGACTTTATTGCATTTATTCCGACACGAAAGCATGCTTGTATTCAGAACTCTAGATCTAGTCTAGGGGCTAGGCCAGTGGTTTCCACACTGGGGGTAAATTACCCCCTGGGGGTAATATGCGATGCTTCAGGTGGTAACGCGGAACGAAAACCACAGTGTTGATCTGCATTATAACTGTTTGCTTTCTTTTTACGACTCAAAATATTGAGGGTAATAAGACATAATCACTACCTCAATTTGGGTAACAGCTCGAAAAAGTTTAGGAACCACTGGGCTAGGCTAACAGCTTTCAGAGCACACTCAGTAGTTTTAGACTAAAGTTAAACGCTTCATGCACAGATATAGAAGTGCATTGGACTTTGATTCAGGAAACGTTGGAAAGACAAATCATACACAATTGAACTATCAGGAGGCGACACCCCTGCTGTGGCGAACATATGACACATTTGCACAACGTATTTGTATGAAGGGGCATTCTTAAAATTGATAATCATCAAGTCCATAAAATGATCCATTTTGAAAATATTGAGAATGTCCTTTGTCCTGGATTGTCTTGTATCAATGTATGAATGGAGGATATGTGCAAAAATCATCAAGTGCATCCATCGTATTAGTTGTGCTTGATGGCTTCTACAAACTGACTTGTTTTTTTTTGTTAATATTTTTTCGCCTTACTATTTCCAGTACGTGGTAGTTTTATTGCTGTGAAATTACTTTCGTGGATTGTGTGCAATTGCATGTTTTCGCCAAACACAATATTGCCTCTTGAGATTTGTAATGGGATATTTACACGTATCATTAACATCTGAGCTGTTTGTCAAGGGGATCGCATTGAAAAAACATTTAAAAAATGGGGTCGCAGAACAAAAATATTTGAGAAGCCCTGCGCTACAACATTGGCTTAAGACAAGAGTCTCCGAACTATGACCGGCAAAAGAGATTTTATCAATACTGAAAAAATAACACATTTACGAAAATTTTGTGGATTTGGTAGAATGTGTCATATCTCGAAACAATTGTTGCGATCGGAAAGCCCGAGCGGCAAGTGCGCTAAGCTTTACGCTGTGGCAGCAAGCAACAATAAAGATCATGCGCCGCAATCACTCTTCACGTACGCTAGTCATTATTTTCAATCGTTCACAAGTTAGTTCTGGCAGAAGTTCCACGCCGCAATCACTCTACTATTGCTTGTTCGTGCCACGTTTACATGGGTGTTGTCCTTCGCGCACATCCCGTTCGTAGTGAATCACACATTCAACGCAACGACAACGGAGAGGTTACAACACATTGACATTAACCCAAGACGACAACGTGAATGTCAATTGGCTAAGTTCTACTGCGCTGCAAGCTGGCCTAAACTTAGCTGATATTCTGCCGCAATCTAAGGTCTTTGTTAATGTTAGGTACATCCTATATGAAGCCAGATTTTCCCGCTATCCTACGACCAATGAAGCAATTTCGCCATTCTTTTAAAATACGAAAGTACGCTTATAACATTTTATAGCAATCATGTGTTGACATTTGTTTATTTTGTACTGGGGTTTACGTTCGGCCCTCGAACTGTTGTGTGATAGCTTTTGTGTGGCTCTCGAACAAAAAGTTTGGAGAATCCTGGCAAAGCGGTGTGGGTTGCATGTATTGTGAAAACAAAGCCACGCTGTACATGTGCAATGATGCAACGTTCGACCTTGCTTGGCTTTTGCGAAAATTTAGTATTATCTTGAATATAGTTGAGCAATCAACTGCCACAAAAGTTTTATAAGTTTTATAAGAAGATGTATGTAATCAGTTTTGTGATTGTCCACATTCTTTGTTTTTTCCAGGTTCTTTACTTTTTACAGACTGGTTCTGCGCTTATTCTTCCACATCATAAGTGCGTGATACACACTTCTGTCAAATGCTTTCTGGACAGTATCAATCTGCGCTCGGCTGTCGCGGATTGATATGTGTTCGAATTTATAGGTGTTTGCACAACTTTCTCAACTACTGGTTATACTTGTGTATTAACGGATTTTCGCGTGGGCATTGTGTGCGGCTGCACACGAGCCTCCACACAAATGCGTAGTTTAGACTTTAGTTTGTTCAACTTCTAACCTGTGTCAGAAATTTGCAAACATCTAAGTCTGTAAAGCGAATTCCCGAATTCTGTTTCGGAAAGCTTGGTAGAGTTGGTAGAAAGCTGTCATTTGAATTGAAGAACGACACACTGCGCATCGAGCAGTAAGTTCGCTGTGTGTTTTTTTTTGCGTGAATTTGATTCTCTGAACGCTGTGCAATCAAGCATACAAAGACGATTTGGATTGGTCCCTTGTTGATGAATTTAAGAAACTGTTCAAGAATAATAAACCTGAGGATATTCCTTACGAGAAATTTTTATACAAGTTGATCATAAACGAAAGTGTACAGTACATGGCACTTTTCCTAAAGTAAAGACTCCTCTGCAATAATATCTAGCGATCATGATTAGCAACTGCAGCGGAGAAAGATCATTTAGCAAGCTGAAATTTATCAAAAACCGACGGCACACAACAATGACGCACGAACGCCTGAATGACGTGACGCTAATGAGCATTGAACATGGCAACTTAGCTTCGACGATGTTATCAATGACTTTTTGCCAGCCTCAAAGCTTGTGAAGTTACAAGTCCTACTGTAACATTACATGATTCCATCTCAATGTGTGTGTAATTTTCAATCATCTTGTCAGTAATCTGAAACGTATTCACATGGAACCAACCGCCTCCTCATATGCCGGCATTGTACTTGTGTAGTGACAACACTGTGGTTCGTCATCACAACCACACGTGTCATCCTCGTCATGATGTTACAGTCAAAGTTTTTGAAGCAACTTTGCGTTTTACCCAACTGCACCCATTTTTGCTAACAAACGCCGATACCGTATATTGTTGATAATGCTGCAGTGCTTGTAAATGGAAGTGAAATAAGTTTTTTTCTTCACGAAAAATGAAAAGGGATTTTGCTTGTTTGCTCAGTAAAACTATGGGGTTAAAACAAGAAAAATCTCAATGCGTTACGCATCTGAAATATTTGATACGCACGTGTTCATGAAAAAGAATTTTTCTTTTTGCAGATGTTTATTGTTCCGCGACCTACTTTTCTAACATCGTATGTTCAGAAGGGGATTTGCTTATTCCTCATGAAAGCATTGCCAAAAGAGCTTTCATGTAACAAATAATATGCTGCTTTCTCTTAAATACAGGACTGGATTTTTGTTTTTTCTAGGATATTAGTTAATTCCATATTGTTGTTTGGAAATCGCTAACTCTTTACAATCTGTGGCCGGCATGGGCAAATGTTCGGTTCGCGGGCCACGTAGGATTTTACAATATTACATCGGGCAGGATTAGCAGGAGGTGGATAAATTGTTTGTGAAAACTAATATAAACAAGATTTAGGGTTTTATGAATATAACTTAGACAAGTTTAGCAGACCAGATGAAAGAGTATAACCGTATGTGACTGCGAGCTGTAGTTTGCCCATGCCTGATCTTTAGGGTCATATCTGACTACAAAATATGTAAACGCAATCTTTTTACGTCATTAGATCGACTGTAGTTGTTCCTAATGTAATGCTGTGCTTACTGTGAGAATCGATGTCTGGCAGTCAAAATAATTTGTCCAACTTTCTGACTGCGAACCCTATCGTTAACGGAGATCTACCAAACTTGACACATCTGATTCAATCGAATGGGACAGAAGACAACTTTATGTTGAACACACTATGGAACGTGTGTTTTTCAATAAATATTTTCCTGCTTATTATCTGTTTTTGGATAGCTCTGTCCTTCTTACTTTATGGCTGCAGTTACCGGAGAACAATGCGAGAAGACCAGCACAACTACTCATCAAAGAAAGTGATTGCTGTTGCCCTAATCACACCCATGTTTGTCCTTCCACGACTTGCATGTACTTTTAGCTTGGCTTTTATTGGATATTACAGCTCCCCTGAGAATACAATTTTGTGCGAAGTAATGATGGATATTTCAATTGTGGCATTTGGAATTGGAACCACACCAACATACGTTTTCCTGTGGCTGCGTCAACGTGTTATGTATTCCCAGCCTTTTATTAAGAAATTATACACTAAACGAGTTAAGTTTCTTTCGTGGACTCTTCTCGGCTGCATGGCAGTCGCATTGGTTCTGTCACTTGTTCTGTACGTTGCGCCTCATACTTATGCAGGCTCTCCGCACGGATGTAAAAATACTCAAAACGGTCTTGGAAATACTCCGCATTATTTGGCGGCGGCATTCCAAATAATGGAGCAATTGCTGTTGTTGGCTCTATATGTGTATCCCTTGGTGGTGCATAAAAGAAAACACGAGTTCAGATTACGAGGATCAAAGAGAAAAGCTGGAAACAACGTAGGCAAGGTAGTCCAGGACAAGGTTTACGGAACGATGGTCAGATCTCTTTGCTGCTCCATCGGATGTGTGCTATCTGATATATTAGCAATGCTCAGCGTTTCTATGATTATACCAAAAGATCTTCCGCGGTTTTTAACAAACGTTGTCTACGATGTCAGCCTTGTTTTCAATGTCTTCTGCGTGACACTGTCTTTTGAAGCTCATAAGAAAATCCTTACTTCACTCTGTGGTCTACGGCACTTGTTGCAGTGACGGTCAATGTATTTCGTCAATGTTGTCAGTAGTCCACATCAAGCGCAAACACCAGTAACGAAAACTTTTGTAAGTAAAATTTTGGAGTCATTGATTGCCATCAGTCTTCTCACCAGACGAAGTATGCAAAAGATTTAAAAAACTTCAAGTGAGAAATAATATAGATGCTGCAGCAATAAATACAAGCGATTGTCTGATTGTACCTGGATATCTATAACGCCGTAACCTAAAATCCATGAAAGCGAAGAACGCTTTCTTGCCAGGAATTTCAAGCTTGTTGCAGAGGAATGGAAAACGAAGTAAAATAAATTGTATTAAAGTGTTCAACAACTGACTCTGCGCTCAAACTATTGAAACTAGGGTAGATAATGAGAACAACGATAGGTAGATCACAATTTTTGGTTTTCATGTTTTGACACCATTTCACTGATAAAGTACAGCAGCGACATATTCCAGTGGGCAGTTTCTTCGACAGTCCATCTTGTTTGGTCTGCGTATTTATGAAGCAAAATTATTCCTGTGCCAGTAAGAAGCAACGCAACTGAAACTTACAAGCATTTTTATTTTTGTTAAATTTCAAACATTCTTTTCGTGAACGTTGTGCTGCACGAAAAAACTATTTTTTTAACACACCTGGATATTTACCATTTTTGCGTTAGCTAGCAATGAAAAATATTTTTATGAAAGTAACAAAGAGCAATGATTATAGTTTTTCTTGGTTCAAAGTTATCATTCAGCAACAAAAGACTGGAAACTATTTACCAACCTTGTCTTGTGCTTTCTCAATGGTCGCGCACGTAATTTTAAGCTGAAGATGTTGACAAATTTATTTGTATGTGAAGTCATGCACAATCCGGTTTGGTGTCATACTAGTCCTACCAAGTCTATCTATGCTCCGTAAAAAACTTGTAATAATCAGAAATCGTTTTGTCCATGCAAAATCAGTGTGAGCGCCTGTTTGTTGGTGTAAAGGTTTGCGTTGCTGTGAGGTTCCATTGCTGAGAAAAATTAACACTGCAACTTTTGAATTGGTGATTTAAAATCCTGTCAAGAGACCTTCGTGATGAATAAAAAGCACACTTTCAAACTTCATGTGGCAAGTTTTTTAAAGGGGTATCGCAATTGAAACGGTTATGATATATAGCATTGGTTGTGTCTCTATCAAGACAGCAACTATTTTTGAATGACAAAATCTTTGAAATATTTGGTTATTCCCAAACCTGAATTGATTCTTACTTGGGCAAATCGTGTTTTCTCATTTTGGGCAAACTGGTTTTCGTGGACGAGTCGATTTGATAGACCGAGTAATATTACACATATTCCACATTTACTACATGCAGTAGACTGCTATGGAAAGTATATTTACTGAAACCCCTTTAACGCCCACGGTTAACACATTTTCGCCCAAGCTTTGCAACGCTAAAACTCGCCAGCCGATTCAGCTAGAGAGCTGTTCAGACCATCTACGGATTCAGCAAATCTTCTAGTTAAATTGAAGAACAAATTCTTTCGTTTTGAGTTTGGGGTTCTCTGTGGGGGATGTCACAAGTGGGGGTGTTTCTTCGTCTTTTTGGCCAACTTTACCTGGCCCTGGGCGCCAAACCATTGAGCCAGTTTTTTGGCTCAATTTTTTTGGGAGCTAGATTATCATCCGAGTCTTTAGAGCCCTTGATTGGCTTCCTAGCAAGTCTGGAGCGAATTTATAGCCCCAAACCAAAAATTCGTGAAAAATTGATTGCACTCGCACAAACGCTAACTCGGGGTATATTACACCCCAGACATAGCTGGCCGTACCTCGCCATCAAACTATGCTAGAGGGTTGTTCAAGCCCTCTAAAGACTCATGATGTCTTGTAGTTTAGACTGAAAAAATTTCAAGCTTGGGATGTCGTTTTCTTGTTTATGTTCTCATTATGGGAAGATGCTTATGCATATTTTTCTGCATTTGGATGACGTCATCATTCCCTGGGGGGCGACAAATCAAGCCGATTTTGTGGCTCAAACTTTTTTTGGATTCTAGGCTGCAATACGAGACATTAGAGGGTTTGATCGACTTTGTAGCATTTCTGGTTGAAAAGTCATGGAAAAAATAACGAATATTAATTAGGGAAAATCCGGGGAATTCCCACAGGTTTTTGTAAACAATTTGGATTTTTTTTGCCCTAACTTTGGAACCAGAAACGCTAGAAAGTCGATCAAGGACCCTGAAGACTCGTATTATAGCGTAGAATCCAATAAAACTTTGAGCCACTATATCGGCTTGATCGAATCGGCGATGACGTCATCAAAATAAAGGCAAAACATACCCCACTCATGACATTATGAAACCCTAAAACCCCATGTCCAAATCTTAAATTTTTTTTCATTCTACCAGGGTTTTTTTTAAGGAAAATATTAGGAACTCGGTATAGATCTGTAGGGACCCGATTTCTCTGATTCTTGGGACCCGATTTGAAATTCTTGGGACCCGAATCGGGTCCCTAAAACGCCTTAAAAAACCCTGATTCTACAGTACAAGACTTTACTAGTCTTTACGGTTAAAAGATGCAAATGTACAAATACAGACAGCTTTTCAACTTTTGATTTTCGTCCTGATTTATTACTTTGCAACACTGTCAAAATTCCAGATCAATGCAAGTTGATTCACTGCATCTGATGATGATGCTAAAATGGGAAATGTGTTTTTGAGCTGTTTTTTTTCAATTTACTTCAGAGGAACAAAGCAAAGAAAATTAAAAAAGGACACCACAGTACTCACATTATTCCTCAGTTCAGTACGTATCCTAGTAGTTCTGTGCTTTACTTTACAAATTTAGCAGGAGATATATTTGCTGATTTGAGTGAGTTGCTCAGGTCATTCCAATTCATTAGGTTTCAACCAGCTACCATGTAATCTGTTAGTTGAAACTTTAAAGTTAAAGGCAAAATTTGTAGCTTCATGGAATTTTGTTTCACTCTTTCTGAAACGAATTTATGCATTTGTGTGCCGAAACATTTTGTTGAGTCACGCAAAAGAACTTTTTGTGTCGCTGACACAATTTTATTTTTAGAAAGTTTTAAATTTTATTTCAAAGTTTTCGATTTTGCAAAAAGTTTTAGACTAATTCAGTTGACTTTTTTAGAGTTTTTCTAGGTGCGCAAAACATTAAACCAAATTTGTGAACCAGCTGGAATGCCGCAAAATGACTATAAACAAATGTTTGCAAAGATGTCTCAATGAATTGGTTTGAGATCCAGACGTAAACAAGACAAGTCGTATAAAGGAAAAATCAACTTCCATCTGCGTATTAAATTAATTAAAGGACGTTTTCAGAGAAAATCATAGACAGGTGACAAAATGATAAGCAGAAATGCTCTTATTGAAAGTTTTCTGAACTACTGTAAGATAGTTTTAGAACTAATCGATAACGTCTTACGTTGCGGTAACTTCTAAATAATATTTCTAGAAGTTGCTCGGACAAATTACCATTATAAGGCTACCTTTGCGACAAAAACTATTTTGCGTTTTCTGATCAGCTAGTGTATTTTAAAGTGTTTTTCAAACTATTTTGAAGTGCTTTGTGGATTATTTCTTATTGTTTCTGAAATTAGAAAAACTGAAACATCTTAGCAGAAGCAGGAAATATCTCAAAGATGTAGAGATAGAAACGTGGGTTTGAATGTCGCCTTCAATGTATTGTCACATGTAAGTAGTATAACAATGCAAGACAGGCATCACAACATGTAAAGCGTATTTCACGTGATGTTGAGCGTGCTGTAGCTCACAAAGTATTTGGGTAAAAAATTGTCAAGTCATTCCTGACGTCGACGATGACGTACATCATGAACCATTCGTTAACCACAGTGGTGCACAGTGCACGCACATTCTAATGTTTCCAGTAACCAATTACATCAAGGCGTTTTTTCTCAAGGTTTGTCTAACATGGCATTTATTTAAACATTTACGGTTGCAGACAAAATTCCACGTCTGCGAGTCGCGAAGATCACAAATGACACTGCTGATATTGTGACACCACGTTAAACATTACTTGTCTTTGCAGTAAATATTTAAATCTAAGCCAAAAGCGTATATGTGCGACCCCGCTGTAATTAGTGTTTCCCGATGCTCTTATTTCAAAATCCATACTTAAAAATTCGCTCGGCCATCAACTGCTGGATATAAAACTGTGTTTTGCTCGTACAACGAACGCTGCTTACTAAATCTACTTTGGGTCCAGCCGATTTTACAATTAATAGGCAGCTGTCTCATTAATCGACGCACTTAGACCAGCAGCAAAACAACGCACCTGGATGGTAAAAATGACATTTAATGATTTAGCAACTCAAGCTTTTCTGCTGTTGTCTTAATGTGTCAAGCTAGATCTCTTCAAAGTGCGGTGTGGCGAGAACAGCCACCTACGCTGCAGTGAATACGCTACAGACCCAAAAAGGAACTGAGCTAAATGACTGGCGAAATAAGATAAAGTTACGCAGATTGATGATGCTCTACGTTCGAGACAGTTTGTTATGTTGAAACATGCCTTTGTAAAAAACTATGCACATAAAGTAGATTTGAAAATGGATTTATAAAGCCGAGTGTGGATGTATCAAATGGGGATTTTATAATATATTTAACTGGAAAAGTATCCGTCTCACGTTAAATTGTATTTAATACTCCGATGGATTTGCTCCGCTGATTTACATGCAAGTCATACCTTAAGATAACGGGTTTGGTGCCCCTTAGAGTCAATGGCTGCAGCTGCAGAGCGAGACACGGAGCGTGTTGAACAGTGGTTTATATGGCATTTTGTATCAGGCTTTAGCTTAATTAGTGTAAGTTTCCCGTATCACAAGCATAAAAACACAATCAAAATTGATTGCAGCGTCCCAAAAGCACGTCTAACGCGCCAAAAATAACAATAGAAGCATGAATCAATGATCCCGGCAAAGCAAACAAAACAAGCGCAGAAAATCAGCTTGGCTCAAAAGGTCAAAGCGTTTCCGAGGTCAAGGTCGTATTTTGCAAAAACATTACGAACGCTACTAAAAAGTGTTCCACGTGTACCACTGTGAACATTACGATGAAAGATGTGTAATTTAGTTCCCACGACGACACATATACACAAGCACGATAATGCTGTTTGGTAAAATTCAGCAGGCTGTCAGCAAAGCACAACATGCAACGTATAGACGTCGGTCGTGTGTTAATTACAAGCAGGTGATAGTTTTTTTGTTTATAATAGGAACTAAAAAAATTCGTCACAATGTGTGGTAAGCTAATGATTGTAGTTCAGGCGGAAAAAGAGTTCCACAAGCTGGGACCTTGACGTAAAAAAGCTTATCAAAAGCCAAGGATTTTTTGAATTGTGGAATCTGAACATTTAGGTGGTGGTGTAGTGCGTAAGAAGATTCTTCTAACAATCTGGTTGTGATGGCGTGAAATGGAGAGGGTACCATGTTGATGAATATTAATTTCTAAAAGTAGTAGAGACTAAATTTGTCTCTTCGTTAGTGCAGACTTATGAGATTAAGATCAGTTAGCACGTCATTACAGGACGTATTTTGAAGTATCACAGAGCTGTTTTTTCTCAAACTTATGTTTGTCACCATCAGAACAGTGGCATAGACGATGCTACCACAATAAAGGAATCGGTAATATGTTTACTGTGTAAATAATAAGGGCGTGGTGAGGCAGAGAATTTATAAATGGTTGCAGACCTCATTAGACGTTTATGGTTAATTTTTGTCATCACTTTCTGATGTAGACGCAAAATGTGTGTATCCATTTCCGAGAGGTAGATCTTATTAGGGTGATCATTCCTATGATTAGATATAGTCATAACGACAGTTTTATTAAGGTTAGAAAGCAACGTTCTGAACATTTGACCAGTTTTTATTTATAAGGAAAGATCTTGAGATAGAAAACTATGCAAATCAACGGGACACTTGCCTGAACAAAACAGGGTAGTCTCATTTACAAAGAGAAGAGTAGGTACGTTAATCATCATATAAAGAGCATTCACGTGGATTAGGAACAGAAAAGGGTCTAAAACACATCCTTGAGGAACAGCACAACTGGTGTAACTAAGATCTGAGAAAGTATAGTTTATAAGGGCGACTTGACATCGTTTGTACAAACAGGATGCTAGCCTAGCTTGCTGGCCTGACTAGGAGATTCCAAATTGTTGCAATTTGATGATTCAACTTTTATGCTCTACTCAATTGAATGCTTTAGATATGTCAGAGACAACTATTGCGGAATGATTATTAGAATCGCTGGTATAAGCTGTGACAGGTACCTAGCAATGAACTTGGAGCGTTTTTTTTTGAAATCCAGAGCTGTGTGATGTCAATAACGTATGATATTCACGATAGTTATCAATATGCTTGTACAAACGGTTTTCGAAAACTAGTGATAGAGACGACAATACATCGGCAGGTCGATGGTTTTCAACAGAGTTTAGGAACCTCTTCATAGATATCTGCTACAGTGCGGTGTTTCGGAGTGCAGGTAGCTCCTGAAGAAGCAAAATTAAATTAAAAAGAAAAGTTATGGCATCAGTATCAAGCATTGGATATGGAAATTTTAAGATACGAAAGGTAAATTGTCAAAACCTTTGCATTTATTGGGATGAAGGTTGATTAACACACGGGATAATGGGATTACGCGATCATTGGTCAGTTAGAAATTGAAAAAGTGTATTGTGTTAGAGAAGTTGAAATGGAAGCAAAATATTACTTGCAGAGATCTGACCTTACACGATCGTCATGCACTGGTTTTCCTTTTAAAACTAATGGGTTGGAATATTTTTGTTTGTTTTCCAGTATCAATTAAAGTATTCGCAGCAATGGGAAAAGAAGCACTAGAGGTATTTAACATACGCATGAAGTCTCATTAAATTTAGATCAGTTCAACTTTGTTACACTCGCTGTTTTACTCCTTTCGGAATGTCACGAGTGGTCCGCGGCGCTTATTTAAAAAATCTTTCAAAAGTAGCTGAAAGAGAAAAACTGTTATGACTGTAACACTGTCCACGCAAGGAAAAAAAGAATGCTGCAGCAATTATTTCATGACATGCAATATTTTCCATTTAGGTTGCTCATGGTCGCCTATTTTCCAAACTCTTCAGGCATTTTTATCTACTTAAACAACATAACTGACGAAAATAAATCAGAATAACGTGTGAATCTGAAATTTCATTAGACGTTTACTTTGACGCACGGTTGTTCTTATTGGACTACTTATCACAGGGAGGCAAGAATATAATGAGAAGTCAAAGATGTGGGTAACCTGGCAGCAGTGTAAGTTGGCACAACACATTCATAACATAACAATCAGAAAAGTTATTCTTTTTGTACCTTTTCGAGTTATATTCATTGATTTTTGTCGGCTTTAGAGATTTTTTGTCCACATGGCTGCTCTTTGACATGGCACGATGAGGACACTGTCCCTCTATTTACAACTTACCTACCATTCTTTCACAGAATATTTTCATCCTATACTGTTAACCCTACATTAACCTCAAATTAGTTGCTTTATGCTGAAACACTTCCTGTTTAGATAAAAAGCACAATATAGTTCTTTCAAATTAAAAAATCCATGGATTTACTAACTGTACGAACAGACACGGACGTTGTTCTAATGTAACTGAACACGAGAAAATAAGCTAGGCCTTGCATACAAAGGATTTGTTTCTATAGAAATGCTCTGCTGTCCCCATTTACCTACACAGGTGAGCCGCGGGCGCAAAGTGGATCTCCATTTGTTGATAGTTGACGGGAGAGACTCGCAAATGTTTCTACCCTCCATAAGGATTGTAGATTGTCCTTTGTCACGGGCGTGACGACCGATGCGCGATTATATCGGTTGACTTTGCGCATATTATGGCAGCAAGTGGCGAAAAATCGATCGCACCATTTGCACAGCAACTGTTGCAGAAGCAGGAGTTCCACAGGAAAGCGATGTTGCGAGGAGAGGCTTTGCATTGCTTTAAAAATCCTTTGTGCAGGAGAGGCCCTGCGTTGGGTCTGCTGCGCAAGCAGATATGCAACAATCACTGGATCTGAAATGGAGTGTATGTGTTGTGCTATTCCTTTCAGTTCCTCGACGAAACAGTGCTGTCGATATTGGGGTCTCGTCTGTCTCATAGCACCTTGCAAAAAAACAATGTGCTAGAAAAAAGAATGTAATTCTAGAGAGGAGTACACCCTTATATATTGCTTGAGCATGCTTCACAGCAACAGTGAAAACAACAAATACATTTCAGTATTTATTTAGAGTAGTGACTTAATAGCTGCTTATACGTGAACTGGTAAGTTGTACTTACAATCAGGTCTGTAGTCGCGGTGGGGCATTCAAGGGCAGTTACCTCAACTTTCGTTTTGTGCTCCCAAATTTTGTTGTGCCTAGAACGTTTGCACACAGTCTTTTAAAATGCAATTAAAACAAAAATCTTTCCCACATAAAAATGCACACCCCCCAAACCTTAAAACCTAGCTGCGGGCCAGCTTACAATTAGATCCCGAAAAATAACAAATGTGTTTTCCAGGCTGAAACTAGCAGCAAAGAGGAGCAAAAAAACAACAAAGAGGCGATGTTAACCTCATCTAAAATTAGCGGCAAAGAGGCGATGATAATATCGATTTGTAACTTTCAAAAGACATGATAATAAACAAAACTGTTAAAATTAGACTGAAATCAAACACAACATTTGTCATCACTCGTGGAACGTAAATTGAAATAGCAAATGATGCAATCACCATCGCCAAAAGTGCGAATATGACGCATGCAAAAGCACACCAAAATGACCTTCGAACCGCGAGTAACACTTTGTCTTTGGAGGCACCACGAGATTTGGGAAGCCTTGTTCTGGAATTACTCTGACGAATCGACTTTTGAATTTTTTTGTGCTTAATCAAAGGGTACAAGTAAAGAGCCAGGAGAAGCACTTGAGCTATGATTTGAATGCCGGCAGCTACGTAGTGTGGAATGTATCCCATATCTGATTGTATGTTCACACAACCATTTGAAGAGCCGGCATATGTCTCGGAAACAACGTACAAAGTCACAGTCAGCAGATCTCCGGTCACCAAGAAGAAAAGAAGGCTCCAAGAAAGCAACTTGATCGGCTTAGTGTACAAACAAGAAACGAAGGGTTGCAAATACAAAGCACGCTGACGAAGCCAGAGGTAGACATAGATTGACAGAAGCCCAATTCCGAATGCAGCTATGGAAAAGTCCATTAAAATTTCGCACAAGCGATCATTTTCGACTGTCTTTTCGTAGCCAATAAAGGATAGGCTGAGAGTGAAAGCAAGTCGGGGCAAAATGAGAAACGTTGATGAAACAGCGGCGAGCATAACTTTTTCAGCAATGTATTTTCTTTGTTCGTTTTTCTGCTTTCGTAGATAATTGCATGCGAAAACTAGAAACGAAATTGCCATCCATGTCCCTGCAGCAAGTAACAAAATAATGCAAGGAAAGCAAATCTTCCACGTTTGCTTGCTGAAAAAGATTTCATTT
>JGI24159J19872_10002157_pt1 | contig 23055 bp, 14 predicted proteins | sample Ectturendosymbi4_FD_19872 | JGI IMG/M metagenome (IMG submission 19872) | reverse complement strand
TGGGGGATTTTCTTGGTTTACGGAACCACTAAGTTCCCGGCCCCCATGTTAAGAACCCCTGGTTTAACCCATTTAGTACTCTCCTTAGAGCTGAAGATACCAGCTCAGAAGTTTTTGCGAAATAATTTTGTCGATGGGTAGTGTTTCATAAAAACGTGCTGCTCACGTTTTTGAGGCTACTCTTAAAACAGCGATATTATGTTATACTGATATTACTGCCGAAGAATTAATTTTACGGATTTGAAAACGGCGGTTAAACGTTTGTGTTCTCCCCTTTTCGTGAATTTGCGAACCAATTTAACCAATAATTTGATCATGGCTATACCCACGCCTATGTGCATCTATCTTTTAAGTTACCAGAACCATCCTGAATCTCCCAGCACCAGCGCTATCGACATGAAACTACGAAGAGTGCGGTAACTCTGAGGACCAGTAAAGCAATATTGGCTGAAGTTTATTATCAGCAAAAGATGCTTTAAATGAAATGCAAGAACAGAACTTGTGTAAACATGGTCACCGGTAAGAACCTTGCGAAACGAATAGACTGAACCACTGCAAACACACCGTACGGCATAATGAAAATGACAACTGCACGCCTCATTAACAAATACAAAAGTCAATTCAGAAAATATAGAACATAATTTTACAACTGCAAAACTGAATCCGAGCGACAAAACCCCAGCATGCAAACCAACACGTCTACAGAAAAGCACACGTGCTAGGAATCAAGAAGACCATTATGATCGTTAGCATCTTTCGATGTAGAATAGCAGAATTAAGAACACTGTAGAGGCACTGAATGGCAGATCGCAGCTATGTTGAAGATGTTGAGTCATCATCTTCGACATAGACAAACAAATGTGNTTTTTCATCNTCCAAGGAATGCGTATAATTGGAAGCAGAAGCGCCGACATCGTCGCCAACCTCTGCGATTCCAGCAGTTTCAGGTCCTGCAGACACGATACCTTTCTCATCAGGTTTTAATTTTAATGGCTAATAATGGAAAGTCGTTTTAAACATTCCACAACTGTTTCAAAGTTATCTAGCACTATTTCCAAGTTTTACCTTGAGATTACAGCGGCTGACAGAGATGACTATGAGTCGCCGTAGAGCTGGACAGGGACTGCAAACTTAATAAATTTGCATGCCAGGGCTCCACTATTTTTCATTGAAAAACATTTTTTTGCTTTTAGAGGGTCTTATTCGTTTGTTGAGGGTTTGCAAGATCATCAGAGAATTGCCAAAGGTTTCCATAGAGTTGTGTATTTTAAAACAAGCCTCATGTTGGCCTCGTCCCCAAAGACGTGTTTACCGCGCACAGGCACAGGTTGTGAATGTGGCTGTCAGGCAAGAAAATTCGGGATTTGAAGCATGTTAACTGTTCAGAAAATAAAGAGTAAAATCTGTGCTTTAGACTATGCTTGCCAGTTTCATCATGAAGCATTCAGATATGCTCATCTATGACTTACTTCGTGGTGCTCATTTGTTACTGTTGTTACACTATAGAACACTTTTGATCACAGGCTCGACATATCATCCGAAACATAGCAGTGTTTTGTTACTTTTCTGTGGCGCGTGCCAGATTTTTTTATCGTGGGTAATGGATTTGTTGCTATTAGACCATTAAGTTTAGCTGTTCCAAACATGGATGAAACAACCTATGCTTTCGTTAAGGAACGCGGTCATGAGGCCACATTTTGAAGTCTTTGTAACTATGTATGCATTTTGTAGTTAGAAATTTCGACAAAATATCAATGCAAACTTAATTTCCAACCAATTTCCCCACAGGACAATGAAGCGAGTAGTTTACCAGACTAGTTGTTAAAACAAGCACTTTGTACTGACGAGTTGTGACGTACCCCAACAAGACGCGTTACCTGCATGAATTAAGACATAATTCGAAAACTCAGCTACTAAGAGAACTCGAACTGCACATAAAAAACAGAACACTTTCATAACTTTTGCCGCTGCCGGAAATGAAGTCAGTACAAGAAACCCGCGCTCACGCCAGTGGACAACGAACGACAAACGTCTACCTGCAGTCATAGAATCCACCGACGCTGTCGAAGATTCGCAAACAGTGTACGTGCTGGAGCTCCATGAATCTTCGGAATCTGCTTCAGACGTAATCGCAGTCATGCTTGCAACACTTCCGGTTTCACGCGTTGCTATCGGTCCTGCACACACGACATGCACATCAAAAATTAGTTTATGTAGATACAGAAATACTCTCATAGCTCCGATCCAAGCACCGTAGTAATACTAATTGGAATACTTACGTTGCGGTGTTTGAGGGCCGGTAGGCTCATGTTGCTTGTAGAACTAACGAAAATCGGAAAATTGACGCTAAAGGCAAGTTTCACTTTGAAGCACGGCGTGGATTAATCAATATAGCCCTTCTAAAAATTGAAATATCAGAACTTAAAACAAATTACTGGCCAAGATTGATACTTTTTTGATTAGTTTTTATCAGCAATGAACAAACAGTTACGGACGACGGGACCAGGAGAGCAGCTTCCTCCCAGCAGTATAGAAAATACAAGACTCAGGGCAATATCGATTTACTTTCAAGGCAGATGGACTAATCCTGCTTTCATGTAACACGTTAGTGAATCTTCAGACATCGGTGTGCGTAACACACGCAATAGTCGACAAGCCACCACCAAAAGCAGGCCTACATGAGGATTACAATCACGATATTGTGTTTGGGGCAAGACGTGCATGGCTGCCACAAGATGTCCGAGAAATAAGGACTATCCGGCTCAAGAACCGCATGAATTTTGAGAAACATCATTTCAAGTCACGCGGCAAAACAGTTACCATGAAAACGAAAAACAGTGCAAAGCACTCACCTCCATCTTCCAAGTTCTGCTCACTCCTGCGTTCTTCATTAATGTCGTATTCGACGGTGTCGGAACTGTCACAACTGCCTACATCTTCTTCAGAATTTTCCTTGGCATTACCATCCACAAAAATCCGGCATACAACCGTCTCCGTTGCTCCTTCCTGCCCATACCAAGTAAGAGCGGCATCGCTCTGCAGCTGTGACGAAACGCTAGTTATGTTTCTTCCAAACAAAGTTTTCTCGTCCTGTGTTTCACACACTTCTGATGACAAGAGACACTCTGTCTTGCCAGCTACGTCGGACGTATCACTGACCTTAGTGCTTTCATCGGATTCAACAGCAAGCACTTGTCCAGCACATGTGTCGCTGAGATCGTGAAACCTTTTCGGGCTGCTTGCATTTATCGGTTCTGTGATATTTTTCAGCGTGACATCATCTTTGTCACTTTTGTCAGTCACCCACCGATCATCCGATTCTGACGCACTTCCTGTATCGGCAGATGCAGAAAGACCTTTTAGCGCCTGAAGCGATTTAGCGCTTTCGCGTTCATCAACATTCGCTCTAAGATCGGTGCACTTCTTGTAAGCGGCAAGAATAGAGCTCGCAACAAGTTCCCTTGCCAGTAAGTTCAACTCCACATCTTTGTGAGTTTCGGTGCGGGTTGCGTCAACAAGCTGGACGGTAACGTTTTCTTCAAGAACACTCTTCGGTTCCTCCACCTAAGGAAATAGCCCGTTCCCCAACTTCCACCTCACGCGAAGCTTTTTCCTCGTTCTTTCCATTGGCACTAAAAACACAGAGGCTTGAAAAAAACACACCTGATTCTCGAATTACATCAACGCAGTTTGAACACTTTTTAAAATGGTATTGTAGTTTCGAAGCACTGCGAGCGTGCCTTTTTATGCTTTTGCCTGAAATTACCGACAGGTCAGACAAGCAAGGGATCACATTCACGATCAAAAGAAGCAACTCTCTACTTCTACCGACAGCTATTTTTTTTTATCCAGTCCGCCGTTGATTAGTACTGGGCTCGGGCGCAGCATGCGGCCAAGCTGTGAATGGGAAAACTCGATACCAAAACCTGCGGTATGCTGCGTTTTTGCTACACGATTGTCTGCGGCAGCACGAAGTCAGCACAGCACGGGAGAATCAGTTTGATAAAACACGCTCAAGTTACTTTTGCCAGCATTATACGGATGGATTAAAAGTCGCACGTGGAGGTTTGGGATTTCCTCAGCATGAGTAAGTCCAGTAAATTACGAAGATAAATCAAGCTAAAAGCGTTCACCTTCTGGAAGAAGTTTTGAATAACACCAATGCTTTTCTTTTTTGAGAAACTAAAGAGTTTCTCTGCAAATTAATTAAACAGAATTAACAATTATACATATACAATCATATATAATAGTTCAATCATGCATCCGGCGCTTGTTTTCTTACACTGGGAAACCCTTTCACCAGCGAAAACCCGTTTTTAAGTCAGTGTGGTAGGACGAACTCGTTGAAGTTCGTTGTCAGCGAACGCAGCACTGTATCAGTTGTATCACAAACTTGGGAAAAGACAAATAATTTTGTGATGCAAAAATAACGCGTTGACTCTATCAATACAAACATACACAACGCCAACATTGTATTAACCGTTAATGACAGCAAAAATATTCGGCTCGGCACTGAACACTTTAACAATCGCCACCACGGACACAGTACGAAAACATGATCCATGTTACACCTAATAAGCAACGATGTGTATAGCATGGGAAAGCCGCCAATATAGGAATGGGAAATATGCCACTCCAGCAGTATTATAAGTTCATAAGGTTTCAACAATGTTTCCTACCTGGTTCTGCCTTCCACTAGCTGACTCTCCGTAAAGTTGAAGTCGAGTTCCTGGGATAAACAGATCACCTAAGGCGCAATTAACAAAGATTTGTTTGTATTTTTGCGTTATGTAGGAAATTAGAAATGCTCCCAAATTGGTCATGTGTGCACTGAAACGAACAAAGTGTGAACAGATTGGCCCTGGAAGAAAGGACATGAAAGAAAAACTAAGCAGAGCGCTATGCTTCATTTTGAAGTCTGATAATGTCAACATCGAGGTGCAGCATCAGGAATGGGCATTGGGTTCGTTTCAGTGAAATGGAAGCTTGGATTCAGCTCACAAACCTATTTTAGAGTGCACTCATTTAGTCTATACATGGGTAGCAAATGTTGCAACATAAGAACACTACTGAGTGCGCGCACATAAAGCCAACAGTTATAGAAACAACACATGCTTCGCTTTATGCATCAATGTCGCTTAAGTAGTCAATGGAAAAGATGTATAGCTTCGATACAACGCTACATTTCACGAACTGAGATTAAAGTTGGTCCGTGTATGAGTCACCGTCACCTCTACATGCAAGCGACTGAAACAAGTTTCAGGAGATTCTGAAGGTAGTCTTGGAAAAGCGATACAAAACAAGTTTTGTTTTTACTATATCTTTCACACATTCTTGCGATACCAACCGTGCTCTTTTGTCCATCTTGACATTAGACAAAATCTTTCAGAACTGCCAGCGGACATACAGCGGCGTCTGAACGTACACATTAGATCAGGGGTCTCAAAAACGGAGCCCGCAAGGGCGTTTTGGTCGGACCGCGACGCTTTTTGGGAATTTTCAAATAATTAAAATTTGAGTTATTTAGTTTATTCACCGGTGTTTAAAAGTGCTCGGCTACCAAGTGAACAAGTTCCTTTTAAACGAACGTAGAGACTGCTGGAAATGATTTACCTATATAACTCATGATACCTTTCGAAGGAAATAAGGTGTGAAGCTGTCGAGGAATCAGCGTGACTGGGTTCTGCTTTCATGACTTTGTGATAAAGTCTTAAACAAGGTGACGCAGTCGAATCCATCAGAAATTCTTTTTAATAAGAAATCTGCTTACGTGTGCGTAGTGGATGCAGTCATATTACATTATTGTGTTTGTACTTAAAACTTGAAAAAATCGGGACGAAACGGTTGGCAAGAATGTGGTAATATAAACGCTAGAATAAAACTTACTTGCACCGCCAAGGAACACGAAGTAGAATAGATCAGAAGCATGATTTGCCATTAACTTCATGTTCTACTTGGAATACACCAGATTTCACGACTAGCTGGTTTTAACCATTTGTATACGCAAAGTATAATTAAAATAATCAAAACGGAAAAAAGTTTTAACTTACAGAAATATACAATACGCGACCTTCCAACATGAAACAAATTTTTCATGAATAGACAAGGATAGAACAAACATACCTCAGTGGTTTTCCGACACTCGGCCGTTTGATCATCATCCATGTTGTTTGAAGGTCCGTCCTTTTCGCATTCATTATCTGGAAGGCAACAATGTGGATCAATCCTAAAGAGCACCTTCTTCATCTTTACAAGGAACGCCATTGCTAAACGACTTTAACTGTACTAAGCAAACATGGGTAATCGTAATCGATTACAGTTTTATGAGTAATTGTAATCGATTGAACTAACCAAAAATGAAATACGATTACATTGCCAATTTAATCGTCATCGACGATTACTTTCGCGATTAAACTTGGAAATCTTCACCCTGCATCCCTGCACGATGAACTGCGGTTGTGGCGGCTGGGTTTCCTCCTTTATCATCGTTTTTTATGGTTATGTTTCAGGGCAGGCTATTTGCTCGCCTCTGTGGGTCAAATCCAGATAGTCCGGTGGCAAGCACAGCGTTTGTAGCGAATTCTCGCTTTGTTCCAGCTAACCATTCGATAAGCCGCCAGAAGTAACGTAATGAGTCTAGTGAGAAATAGCAGCAAAAAGAATAGCTTTACTAAAAACGGCTTGGCACTTCGGCAACAGAATAGCGGGATATTACGAGGAGAGGTGTTGGTTTTATTTGTGTATGTTCAGAGTGAACTTGTGAAAGTAGGCTAGGTATACAGTAAATTATCTTTTTTCCCAGAGGAGTAAGGTACTTTAATCCAAGTCGAAAGTACCTTTCCACAACACTGATAACTAGCATGTCAACCATGATCCACCAGATACTGTTAAAAAACTCAATGAAACCAGTGAGGTTTTGTTGACCATTGACTTTTGGTCCAATACACAGATGCACAACTATATTAGCATCACTATTCATTTTCACTTCAAATTAAAAGCCGCACAATGCTACGCTGGCTTGCAGACGATCGTAATACGCAATTAAAATAAATAGTCAGCAATTTTGAAATTACTAACAAATTTTCACTGTTGCTAGATGAATGTTCAAGCCTGAAAGATGTCGTTAGCCTGATAAAATATTTAAAGCGTTGATGTTTATCAATTGTAACAATATTTTAAACATTAATTATTTTTGTTTCAAATCATTATTTGAAGTGTTTGTTGCAAGGAGTATCTGACGGGAGGGAAGAGGGGCGATTTGACTCCCCAGGTCAGCTAAATGTAAAAACCAGGCTCTACTTAGCTAATCTTTTGGTTTTAGTATTCTTCTGATTGGTTTTCAGTAGGTTGTCATCTTTTTGCATTTTCGGAGTATTTTCCATAGATTTGGAGTTTTAGTATAGCCATTCACACCCGGATTCACCATCATTTATCAAGTTTTTTTTTTCGCCCATGTCTGGTACTAAGCTACCCACAATTTTTGAATTTCTTTGATATACGAGTTTTAACGAGAGCTAATGACAGCAAGTTTTTGCTTTTTTTAACGGTTTTCCAGCAAACCCTGTTTTTCAAGCACATCTGCTGATAAACGTCTCGATAACAAAATTTATATCACAATGAAATAACATACATGCTTCGGAGAACTTCTGATTCCCTGAATCGCAGGCATCGGAAAGGTTAGCCCTGAAAAAGGACACAAAACTTTTAAGCATATTCGGCGTCGCCGAAGAAACATGTTTGCTTTATTAATCAGTTCAAAGATGTATAGGGGAAATGCAAAACGTCCATGCACTACAGCAGTGGTTCCCAAACATTTTTGAACCGTTACCCAAGGTAGCGGTCATGTCTTGTATTACCCTCACCAAAAATTTTTTGCACTTCTTGTCGAAAATTTCTCTTGCAGTAATCGCTCGTAATACAGAACAGCAATATGGTTTCGGTTCTGCGTTACCCCCCAAAGAATCGCATATTACCCCTGGGGGGTAATTTACCCACTGTTTGGGAACCACTGCACTAGAGAGTCATGCGCGGATTGAAAGTTTTTGTCTGCTCCTGCCCCTCGCAGCGATTTGAAAAATCTCGTCCGCACCCGCGCACTGCACCTGTGTATAACTTCGACTGACTGCAACTAAACAACTGATGACATATCCGCACTCAACCAGCGTTCTACAGGAACATACCTCTCACGTGACGCGTCTTCCTGCCGTGGATCGTCTGCTGAGCTGTGATAGATTTTCCAGGCTTTTGCCTTTGCAGCTTCTACACATAACATACACATTGAAACTGTCAAAATCAGGCTACATGAAGCAAACGTCAGGAGCATACCTAAAGCAACCTGGTGATTCCAGTTGATTAACGCCATCATATTTATAATACGATAGCTATCTAAGCTCACTGATGAAAGAGTCTGGATTCTGGAATCAGCCATTCATTTTCACACCCGCTTTTTCTCTAGGTAGGGTCACGAGGGAAGCAGCTAAAACCTGTTTTTTTCGGTCTCTGACCTAATTTTTATGAAATTACTGAAAAAAATTAAGTCAATTCGGTCATAATGTCCAAAAAGGTACAGTAGGCTTGTGAATACTGTTACGGCGGGTTTCAATACTATCGGCAAGTTTTAATACTATTACAGGACAACTGACCGAAATTATTCAGAGAATAAAAAACTGCGGTCAATAGCAATCTTTTCGTTCTGCTGGTTCCACACCAAGACCGGACCATGCGAGATCGGAGATCAATCACTCCACGTGGTCATTGGCCGAATGCTGGCATGCTTTCCCGTAGGTGTAGCCAGCAGGACTTGCCAAATTTTCCTGGGATATTCTGGACACATGGCGAAACTAACGTTGTTAGGATAGGATCTCTCATTTCGGAGTTAGATGTCGCGACACACAGGGTTCTACGAATTTCACAGCTAGGCACTTTGTCGCGAAGTGTCACAGCAGTGGCGTAACGAAGGGGGCACAATTCACCGGGCGCCGAATCACTTCGGAGTATGCCGAAAAGTCCCAGCAATGCCACAACTACTTTCTTCAATACAGTGCATTTGCTTCCGAAATACCTCAGGTTCGAACATGGGGGCGCCAAACTTGCTTCTTGCCGCGGGCGCCATCTAACCTCGTACGCCCCTGTGTCACACCATGAACTCATCGCAAAAATCTCATCTTTGCCGCTTGCACTTGGCATAGTATTGTTTTAGTCGTTGCCCAAGATTCCCAACCGTGAGGATTGGAACAAAGATCGATTTAAAAGCTGACACATATTGGAGTGTTAAGTTAAATTACTGAGATAAGAACCTTGACTAAGAAATCTGTAGGGAGTTAGTAGCAAAACGCATAACTTTTAAAATAATGACAGCATTGTTGTTGGTAGAGTTTTTCAAAATCTAATACAGAAGAGTTGAGTTTGCAATTGACGCAACTTAATTTTTATCAAACCCTTCTACGAAGTTGTGTCAATGCAGTATGTCATCAGTGAGTTGGTTTACCACCGAATGGTCAGCAAAGGTCGAAAAAAATTGCTTGCCTGAAGATATCCACGCCTTTGCTGAATAAATTGTTCTCAATAAATCTACCTTTTTTCTACTTGTTCTTTATCGCACCACAAAGCTTTTATGACATGACAATATGCTTCATCATGTTTTCGTTAACATCACGTCACTGACAAAACGCTTATACCACGGATAGTTCAGGATTCATTTTCTACGCAGTATGTCGCAAACACGAGGTACACGTCAACACTCAAGCTGACGTCGATTTCATTACTAATCAGAGTGTTGATCGTAAAGCTCTCCCCAGGTTTTGAATTGACCTCAACAGTGTTTTGAACCTGTTGAAGAACGAGTGCGCATCAGTCACGCAAACTGATCTCACCTAACTACTGTAGTTGCGATGGCTATGGTGTTATAATTCACCATTCACAATGTGCAGGCAAAGCATGAACAGAGTTCAACCGGTAAGGCACAGTGAAATTGTACATAAAATCATGAAGCGTATTAAGACATACCTGTTAATTCTACCGGTGCTAGGAATGCGCTCGATTCACGTTCATACGTGAAAACACTATCGGAAACTGACATCAGCGCAGAAGTGCTGGGGGACGACGAAGGAGAAGAAACCAGGCACATATTAGACAGCGATGCTGGGAGTGGATCACCTGACGAAGAGACATCTGAAAGAATCAATTCTGGGGTGAGTGACAGCAAAGGTTTGACATTAGATAAAGGAATACGACTCGATCTTTCCTTCAAATCTTCAGATAGCACGCCAAGCTTGCAGGCTTCCAAAGGAACCTGCACCTTTTCTACGTCCACTTTTCTTGCAAAGTTATTTTCAATGAGACAATGAACTAAATCTTCAGCATAAGCCACTTCCACCATCCACTTGCATTCTTCACCAAACACAGGGTGACAAAAAGTTACATGGATAGGTTCTTGTTCACGGCCAACGATCAGTTTTCTCTTGAAAAATTCAACCGCTTCCTCAGACCAGATGTCACCAATAGGCTCTACTCCGAGCAGGCAGCAGTGAATGCTTAAGCACGGCAAAGCCATAACATCCGTTAAAAGCTTGTAGATATGCTTTTTCGAGGCGATCTTTATTTCACCGGAATCCAAATCAACAATCCTGGCACTGTGTTTGCGAACAGCTTTTACAATACCGCGTCGAAATCTTATGTTTTTCTTGTCCTTGTCTCTGTATAGACACGGTTGCCCGGCTTTGATATATGGAAACGGAACACGCAACGATTTGGCCAAACACTTTTTGATGTACCTTTCATGCGGAATTAACGTGTAAGGCTTCACGTAAAAACTGTGCGGGTGGTTCACAAACGAAACAATAACAGCCTCCTCAAGCCCGGCAATGTACGGAAGGGTTGGTAAGGCACACAAGCGATTACCATCAGTTACACTGAACGGCAAGCACTGTTCACTACTAGGTTTAGAGAAAAGAGATTCATCACCAAGCTTTGGTTTCTTGCTTGGACTAGCAGCGAATGACGTGAGTAGAGATGGAGGACGCTTGTTGTCGACGGAGGTGTGTTCACTATCAGTTTTGTCAACATCAGCATCCATATCCGTTTCGAACAGCGACTGCTGGATATTAGAAACACCAACAGATAATCTGTTCACCAACTCTGCGACTTTGCTCTGTTGACTTGACTTCTGACACTCACCCGAAATGTATTTCAGGTTAAAATAAATTTTTTCCAAACAATTGGCAAATTCAACCTTTTCGTTATGGGCAAGCAAGCCATCTTCATGTTTTGCTTTGTTGGTGTCAGCATCAAAAACTTTCATTGGTATCGGAAGAGTTTCACTTGTTACATCTACATCAGTAACAACTATTTCCGGAACTATAGGAGTAGAAACATCACACGGTTCAAATCCAGTTTGGCTGTTGTCTTCACATGCTGCACCAGGATCACCACCCGCCTGGTTCTTGACTTGCAACACTTTGCAGTGATCACTTTTGAGCGTCTTATTTAAACGCACCTTCCACAGTTTCACAGCAATGCCAAACATTAACATGTACGTATAACCAACAAAAGTTGCGACTGCTTGCTTACCCTCAATGCCACCAAGCTTGCAGTTTACTTGGTCAAGATCACCATCGTCCTCTATTTTACAGAACAGCACTCTTGATGGAAACTCCTGCAACTCGTTTGGGAGTTGGCGTATATGGAACATTCCGCTGGGAACATGAACTACCAGACCCGTGTCTACAAAAAGTAAGGTTCTTGTGCCATCACTGTCCCACTTTGTTATTGCCCTTTGCCAATTCTGATCACTTGGCAATTTAGCCAAACATCTGCCAGAAAAGTTATTGCACAATTCTTTAAAAGAACATGAGTATTTTGACATTGCATTAAAATACTGGGAAGCATCACTATAGACAGGCATTAGAAGTACGGTTTCACCCATTACACGTCCAATCGAGCACAGTTCCTTATAACCAGCACTAATTGTGTCAGGAAATTCTTCTGTTGTTCTTGAAGAAATTGACAATGCTTCTGACTGGTGATCAGTATGTTGCAAGTGTCGATTTGGACCAACATCTTCACTTGCAGGCTTCAAAATGTTCAAAATATCAATTCCGCCAACTTCTAACTTTACTGTCCAGACATGGTCTTTTTCATCTTCATCATAAAATGTAACGGTTATTGGATGCTCAATAACGGTTTTCAAAAAAGTATCGTTCATTTTCTCAACACCCGACAAACAGGCTGCATGAGCAAGATAACATTCGATCGCTTGGTCAGGAAAGCTGTTTGTAATATAACTACTTTGGAGAATTTCTGTTCTGTCAACTACAACAGTATTTCCATAGTCTATGAAAAGGATTTGAGGCTTTTCTGCAACTTCCCGTATTTTTGATCGATAAAAGAGCCCATCCTCAGGACTCCTTGCTATACATTGGTGATTGGACAATATTTCACCAAAATCGACATCATGTCCAGCTGACACATCATTCTCTACAGACAACTTAATATCTTCAAGAACATTTTCAGCATCAGCAACTTGCACAAAAAAATGAAATGGAGTCTCGACAAAGCTGACATAACATTCTTTCACACAGCCTTCAACGATTTTGTTATTGGAATCTGCAAGATTTTCTTTCCCATCCTGCCTTACACTGGAGCAATTCTTTTCAATGTGCAATGCTGATTTGGCAAGATTTGAGAAGTTAGCATGATCAGCTGTTACGTGTCTCTCTGCTTTAGAAGAACTTGAAACATCTGTACCACCTACCTGAAAACTGGCCTGCTGTGAACTTAATCGACTTGCAGTTGATGTTTCTGCTTTTAAATTTCTTGCTGCGATATCAACCCCTTTTAGGTCTTTTTCAACAGGATGCAACGGCTGATCACAGTTTTCAGGGTCCTGCGAAACCTCATCAACAATGGCATCTATCTCTTGACATTCACAAATTTCATTTTCTTTGCTTGCACATTGCACATTTGCAACTGATTCACAAATATCAACCTTTTCCAGTACTTCTAAAATATTAACTCCATCCACTTCCAAACTGACAGCCCAAACTAACTCGTTTTCATCTTGGGTGACAAATGTAACCAGAACTTCCTGGTCCATGATCACCTTCAAAAATTTTTCTTCAGCATTATGAGACATGTTGTTGAGAAGCTGAGAAGAAGTCTGAAGGAGGCATTGGATTGCTTGAACAGGAAAGCTTACTGTTTTTGCACTGCAAAAAAATATGTGTTCACAACTAACGCTAGCACTGTTACCATAATCAATGAACAGCACCTTTGGTTTCTCATTAAGTTCAACTATTCTTGCACGATAAAATTTGTCATCATCAGGACACTTGGCAACATAATTGCAACCAAGAGACAGTTGTTCAAATTTTGCTGAAGCTCCACTTGACACATCGAGATCCACTGACATTTCTATCTCTTCAAGGATACTTCCAGCATCAGCAAACTGGACAAAAAAGTTGCGTGGATTTTCAGCATAACTAACATAACACCCTTTTACAAGCCCGTCAAAAATTTCGTTTCTTGTAATTTTCATCATCTGATCTGCAATCACATCGCAGTTTTTACCAGAATGTGATGTAATTTTTTCATCCTGTAAAGAGTGGTGCAAGTTGAACGTTTTAGCATCAATAAAGCTACTGCTAATGGAGCCAGTTGATGTGTCAGGATCAATCAACCTTGCAGATGAACTGGAGCAGCATGGTTGAGAGCTGGCTTCTTCGAGTGATGATACTGGTGACATAACTTCACTTGCATTCTCAGTTGTGCCTGCTACTGAAATTTTGTGGAAGTCGTTAGGCACATTCTGTTGGTCACAGTATTTCTTATTAAGTAAAGCCCCATCTGACATTCTGAGCATAACTTCATAAATATGATTTTCTTCATCAACAACTTTCGAAAATGATGCAGACAACTGAATGTCAGCGACGTCTGCATCAAAATCTGAAATCACCTTCTGACTCCATGACTTAAACTCAGAATAGACTGATGACAGGTGGCAGTGAATTGCACGCACAGGTAAAGCACAAAATTTATCTTTGATGGACCGTATGTCTGATGAAGGAACAACTTCTGTGTTTCCATAATCTACGAACAATACAGTAACTTTTTCTTGGCTTTCCACACCTTTTACAAGAGCTCTGTACCAACAATCATCATCACTGAAGCGAGCAACACAGGGTGACCCCAATAGGAGCATCTCTGCAGATGGGCAGCAAGCTTTGTTTTCCTGAAGGGAATAGAACTCTGTCATAGTCGAAGTAAGAACTTCAAGTTCGTCACAAAATTCTGCAAACTGTAAGAATACATCACCAGGGTTGATGACATGTGAAACATAAACTTTGGAATTTATCCTGTCAAGAACATCTTCACAGTAGCTGTAGTGAGGGACACCACTTGCATTTGCTTCTGGTGAATTTCCTGTGTTACTCATAAATGTAGGCAAAGTCACTAAAGTTGTACCAGCATCTTGATCCAAACCTATTCTGAACGTAACTTCATACAGTTTTTTATCTTGGTCAAAACCACTTGTTCTGCAGAAAATTTGCACATCACTAGCAACTGCCAAATCACATAGTTTGCTAAATATTTCACCACATGATAATTCAGGTGGAAGATTAATGACTTTGCACCGGATACACCCTTCGGGCATTTGATAATGCTCCTTTTTGGGCCAACGTAAATCATGCAAAGCAACTGTTGCAGAATTGCCATAGTCAAAAAAATCAACCACAACTTCTGCACCAGATGCAGATGAATTGCATTTCTCCACACGGCATCTGTAGTATCTGGCATCTTCATCATACTTAGCAAGGCATATTTGACCATGTTCAGGAATTGATGCAAATTTGCTACATTGGTCCACAGTTTCATTGATAGACAACATAAGTTTTTCAAGACGATCAGTTTCTGTACATTTCTGGACACATACCATGTCATGTGACAGTACATGGCTAATATACACTTGCTCACATTCCTCCTCATCCAACTTTGATGGACATACTTTCATCTGATTCAAAGAGCAAGTAACACTGTATGTTTCACATTCTTCAGTAAACTTGGCATGACCACTAGCAACCAATGTTGAAGCAACATCTGCATCACCATTAAATAATTTCACAATCCAAACGCCATGTTCACTTTTAAGGAATTCAGCAATCACCTCTTCCTTAGAGTTCATCAGTGACTGAAATATCAACAAAGCACTTGGACTCCACTTTTTTGAAACTGGAAGGATCCCAGCCAACTTGCAAGGAACTGCCATTCTCGGCCATTTTGCCATTTCTCTTACCAGCTGTTTTACATGATATTGCTTCTCAACAGTATCACAATCACCTTTGTCAATATACTGTACTTTGATAAATCGGTCATTTGCATTCAAAGGTTCTACCACAGTGGCCCGGTGCCATGTCATGTTTAAGTCACGTGCACAGACCATATCACCAATATTTAAGGAATCAACCTCATAATCAGAATTTCTCATAGCAGTGTAGAAGCCATCAACACGTGTTTCACAGGTTTCACAATCATTTCTCAAGCGAAGACATTTCAAGTGAAAGTCACCAGGACTAACCATGGATGACATAACTACAGACTCTTTGGCACGTTCTCGCAAAAACAATGGGTCAGACAATTTTGGGGAGAGACTTCTTTGAGTTTCTTTCTGGCTTTTCTGGATAGTGAATAGCACTTGATCATCAGATGGGCATTTTATAATATCATCATTGACGCGTGCACCATTCTTAAATAGATCCAAATGAAACTTACCATTGGTACAGCCAGTAACTACACCTTTCAACGAATTTTTATGAAGCAGTTTCATCATGCGCACTAAGGCCATGTTTGCTTCTGTAGTTTCATTTGGGTTGTCATCAGACAAACAGCATGGAACAGCCATCATTGGTAGCTTCAAAAACTTTTCACAGCAGAATTTTTTGATGTCTGACCATGGAACAATTGCAGAGTTACCATAATCAACATACATAACTTTTACGCAAGTGCCTGATACACAGCTGGACAAATGGGCTCGACACCACTTTCCATTAACATCTTTTGCAAAACAGATGCAATCTTGCAGCAGCTCTTCCCTAGCTAGTGTTTGCTCATTGCATGAACACACCTGTTGCAAGCTTTCCATCAGTTCGTCAAACAACTTGAAGTTTTGTTGCAGTTGACAATAGAACAAGGAAGCATTTTCAATATGGGTTACATAGAAATGGTCTTCTTTTCCTCGCAGCAAGCCCAAACTTGAGAAGATGTAAGATTTTGGTTTCCATGGTGAGGATAGTTGACCAAGGTATGAAGTTTTCTCACAGGCACCAGCTTCAGTCAAAACATTTTCAACACAGCCTTTTGGTGAATAGAGACTGCACACGAAGAACTGACCACTGCCATTCTCAACACAACCATGTATAGTGCAAGCCAACTGTGAAGCATTGGCTAAAAATTTGTGACACGAATTACATGCTTTTTCTGACCACTTACCACCCTGTAGTGGTTTGACAATGCCCTGAAGGGTGCACCTTAAAGCTGCAGGTGGTTCAGATTGTACCAACTCTCGCGTGATTGGTTTTACAGTTTTTAATTGTGTGGTAATCACCTCTCCAAGGTCAACAAGACAGACCACGATTTCGTTCACATCACTGAAGCTTAACAATGCACCCCTGCACCAAGTGTTTGACTTCAAGTCAAAAACAGCACAGGGCATACCTATATACAATGGATCACTTAAGCAGGAAGCATCGTCACTTGGGTACAAAGCAGACAGTTTATGAGTCAGTTTATCATACCTTGAACAGAAATCCTTGTCTGTAATAGCAAGGAAGAACTCACCAGGTGAATGAAAGGAACATAACGCAACTTTAAGAGTAGCTCCAATTAGAGCAATGCCCTGGCATGTGTAGAACAGTTTTGATTTATGATTTTCTGATGCAGCTTGAAGCGCATCCACTTCAGGTGTTTTGGCAGAAACAGACATTACATTTCTTGATTCGGCTATTAACAAGGAAGCATACCCTTCACTTGCAAGAAATTCTGCAACATCCCTTTTCACATTTTCTTTTTTCACAATCAAATCAACATAGTATGTTAAGTTTTGTCGTTTCACAAACTTACCAAACACAGAAGACTTCAATTTTGTAACAAAGTTCTGTAAAGCACTTGTAGCATTATTTGTCCACCTGCCATCAATTGGAACAATGTTATTGAGCTTGCATTTGAGAGCCAATGCTTTAGGTTCAAGAAACTGAGGTACAAGTATTTTAACATCATTTATATGGACACGAGCATCATTTCCAAAGTCAATAAACTTCACCTCCACCTGTTTGTCATAGCAACACAGAATTCGACCTCTGTACCAATCCCAAGAATCTTTTGGGTGGCTTAGACGGACACTGCACAGCTTGTCCACTTGAGGATCTATAATTAACAGCTCATTGTCAGATACTGAGCTGTAGTACTGTTTCATATTTGACATTAGTTCATAACACTGTTTCTCCGTAGCACATTGCTGAATCCACAAACAATCTGGATCTTCAACACAACACACAGTCACTTCAACAAATCTTCCCATGATGTGACAAGGACAGTATATGTCTGGAAAGCTGTTTTCCAGCACACTGAGTGACAAAGGACATATAGATTTCAAGATTGCTGATAAACAAAGCCCTGTTTTTTCACACTGCAGTTCAACAGTGTAAGATTCTTCAGCTGCATCATAATTTTTGACAAGAGTTCGATAACATGTATTTTCAAACATTTTTTCCAGTTGCATATTCAAGACAGGTTGCACAATCACACTAAGTGCTTGTGCTGGCATATCAATGAATTCACCAAAAAGGTCCTTAATCGCTTTGAGTTGGTAGGATTGGATTAGTCCACTATCAACCAATAGGACCTTCACTTCCTTATCATCTTTACTTATAACCTTGCCACGATGCCACTCTAAACTGGATGGGTCCTGTACACAACACACAGTTCCAATAGAGCAAGTTTTTACCATCTGCACAAGAGGAGATTTGCTGTAGAACTCATTCATTCCTTTCATAAACCTGACAAACTTTTCATCTTGAGAATCAAATTTTGCATGAAATTTGTTGTTGTCTATGACTTTGGTTATCACAATGAGATGAACACTGCTTTCATCCAAAACAAGCTTTTTAAATTGATTTAACTGATTTCCAACATAATCAAATTGTTGAGAAACTTCATTTAAAGAAAGCTTTTTTCCAAGATGAAAAATATTAACAACATATTTGCCATCACCATCCTTGGCCAGTATATCAATTTCAATATCCTTGCTATGTATTTCTTCTAGACATTTATGAAACATGTCTTCTGGCAAATCTGCAGAAACACAACGCACTGCCTGCAAAGGTAGTTTTACAAAAGAATTGTTTATCCCTTTCAAAGAATTCACTGGAAGTGTACAGCAGCTACCATAATCAACAAGTCTTACTGTAGCATCAGTTCCATCTACTTGCTCCACGCATGCCCTGCACCACAAATTAACATCTTTGTACGGAGCACAACAAACCATGCCCGAAAAAGCAGAGGTAATAAATGGCACATCTGAATTTGAACAATATTCAGACATTTTGTCCATGAGGCTCTCAAAAGAGTCCAAGTCATCAAATAATATACAATAAAATGTGTTATCTGCATCAACATGACTCACGTTCCCTGAATAAATCTTACCGATGCATAGCTCTCTGTGGCTAAATTGAATACAGCTTGTAAGAAGTTGCCGTTTGGCAAGACCATCACACACAAGTTCAGATGATAGATTATTGTCTCCACATGTCATCCTAACAGCAAGCTTAACATCTGAACCTTCAAGTTGTTGGAAAACATGTACTTTCAACACCTTATCAGCAGTAATCGAAATAAGTTTTTGCACAGCTTGGGAAGATGTTTCTGAAAAAACAGTTATGTCATGAAGTTTACAAGACACTGCCTGGTACTCTAGTGCACAAAACTCCTGTGGTAAAACCAACAAGTCTGCATGTTCTTTCTGTTCACAGTCACCATAATCAATATATTGGACAGTGCAAGAGTCTCCCATAACATCAATAACCTGTGCCCGATAATATCCTTGATCCTGTGTGTAAACAGTCACCACCAATGTGCCAGGTTCCAAATTTTTTTTAGGCAGCACAGTTCTGCGATCTGCAACTGAGAAATATAGGTTCATTTTGTCCATCAAGTCATTTAGAATATTGGCAGATTCCACTTCCTGAATGTAAAGAACTGCACTGTCATTTATATGAGATACATATGCATCAAACGTGCTTCCCAAAGAAAATTTACAATAAGGGTATGGTATGCCCTCTTCCACATAGCTGCTGGTGAGCAAAGTTTCTTCCAACTCTAAACACAAGACTTCAATTCTGCAGCATTCACCACGGTCCAGTACTTGAACCAGTAATTGTTCATACAGAAACTTATTTAATATTATCTGAGCAATGGCAGGAGTCCACAAAGCAGCTGAACAGCAAGGCCGAAGGTCACGATGCAGCAACACAGCAACAGCTTGTGGTGGTAGAATCCCAAGTGCTGGGGGGAGAGCTCTTATCGAAGTTGCGGGAACATCCTGGAACAATTGAACAAAAATTATGAAAAACTTACAAAATTACAGTAGCCAACTTCACATGTCAATACAGTTTAACAAGTCACACACAAGTATGAAAACTGATTAAAAAAATGGGTAAAAGGTAAATCAAAGTATGCATCTCTCTTGCAGTGATAAAAATATTCAATTAAAAAGCACAAGTTGATTTTATGAATACCTTCCTCTATCAGGGGTCTCCAAACTTTTTGGTCCAAGGGCCACCTATGCTATTACACAAGAGTTCGAGGGCCGGACTTCTTACATCATGTGACTGTTTCGTGAAAGGTTGCATTCTACCAAATCACAAATTTTTCATTAATATATTTATTTTCTCATCATTCTCAAAATGGCTTCGCGGGCTGCATTTGGCCCAGGGGCTGTAGTTTGGAGACTGCTACTCTATATCAAGACCCATGAATAGCTAAATGCAGGTAAATCCTTACCTACTTAAAAAAAATCATAAACATGCAACAATCGATTCTCCAAGCCAGTCAGAATTGAATTATTTATGACAGCTTTTACTCAATGCAATGCATTGCATGCCAGTATTAGTATGCAAAGAATCATGCATAGGACAATTAACAAAGTTTGAGTTAACACTTTGGAATCCGGCTGCTTTCAGGGATTTCCATGCCAGAACAACCGGATCACACATGGCTTTTCGCGCACGTAACTTGGGCGCCGAATGTGGTAGAGAGCTGTTCAAAGGCTCTAAAGACACGACATGTCTTCTAGTCTGCACTCGAAAATAATTCTTTGCTTGCGGGGTGTGGATTTTTTGTGAGTGACTTCATAAGTGGAGGGCTTTTGGGCCACCTTGGTCCACTTCACCTGGCCTTGGGCTCAAAACATTAAACGACAGTATTTCGCTGAAGTTTTTACTGGAAACTAGGCTACAATCCGAGTCTCTTGATACTTTGGATGACCTGCTGGGGTTTCGGGTGTAAAGTTATGATCTAAAGTAATAAAAATATTTGACTAATTAACTAATTACATAATTAATTTGTTTATTTTAGATCATAACTTTTGATCCAGAAATGCTAGAAAGTCAATCAAAGGCTCAAGACTCAGACTCAACCCTAGTTTCCAATAAAAACTTCAGCAAAATACTTGCCTAGCGGTTGGGCCCTAGGCCAGGTAACATGAGCCAAAATGACCCCAAAACTACTTCACTTATGACGTCACTCAAAAAATATCCGCAACCCCCAACCAAAAAACTTTTTTTCAAGTGCAGACTACAAGACTTTGCCAATATGTTTGAGCCCTTGAACAGCTCTTTAGCGCAATCAGCAGATGAGCTATGGTTTTGTTAAGGCAATCGACAACTGCTGGTTTTAGGCTGAATGTAGGTACGATATATTCATACGCTAGCTCTCAAAGTGTTAATTATGCAACTCAAAGCAACTGATGTGGCTAAAGTTGTGGCATTGGAAAAGCACAGAAATAGGGGAAAAACAAAAATCACTGCATAGATTGAAGTTTGCAGATGTGGCACTGAGTATGTGCATTTGATTTCAGCTATAACAATTTCAGCTATATCAAAGACCTACAAGACCATTGTTGCAGTCTGGTGTTGTAACTCATAACAATCAGGTTTAGTGTGCTGTAAAAAGTACATGTTTGTCTATTTGGCAAAACCAACCATAGGAAAGGACTCAGGGCCATATCAAATGGCCCTAACTCCAGCTCCGGTCCCAAAATTTAAACTGACCTCCGGCTCCTGATTTTTAACTTAGTTCACGCTCCAGGCAGAATGCTTGGCTTTGGCACTCCTACTCTGCAGCCCTGGTTATAGGGCTATCTACTGTATCATTTGAGCAATGTTGCAGAGTTAACCTGCTGTGAAATTGCAAGTTCATCACAGCATTGCAATGACCACTAATGGTCAGTAGCCTCCTGTATCCCATTTAATAAATTTGTCCTTAGTTGGACTGACTGCATATCAACTACTTCAAACATGTGGTCGAGCAAGTACAGGGGTGCACAATTGCTATGTTTACATGGTCAGTTTTGTGTTGTCTCATTACCATATATGGATAACGAGTGGTCTGGTTCTGAACGTGATTTGCTGAGTCAGCACCCTGAAGAGTCAATGCATTGGCCACCTCGACAGGAAGATGTCTCGTTATGAAGTGTACGTGGTCTCGTTCACATGGTACNAGGCTAGCACCTANCACAGCTGGCATTCAGCACCTTTCTCCANATAAGATATAACTGCANCGTTATTCTATATGAGTGTAATACCAACATAATTACCATGCAGACAAGGCATGTTGGTGAGGATGGGTAGTTTTACAATAGATAGCAGTTTAGGCTTTGGGTTGGAAGTGTTAGGATTTCTTATTTTGAACCTTAACCAAATGTTCAGAAATCACGTCTGCTAATAACTGTTTGCTTCTGCATTTTACATGTCATTAAAGACAATTGAGTGCAATAATTCTCTGCGATCAGTGGTGATAGAAGTAGAAGATACTATAGTAACCAACATATACTTTTAATGTAGGCTATCTGCCAGTTTTAGAAATCCCTTAATGTTTAGAAATGAAACATTACTGAAAAGATGTTTATTCATAATAAAGGCTGTGCACTACATATGATAAGAGGCTTTGTTCAAATACAAATATATATTTTAAATAGGCTATTGATCAGCTGGGAGTGGCTTGGCAGTGTTAGGAATAGTTGTTTTGAAAGTAAGAACCCTTGTGTGTTGCACTCATCTTCATAAATCAGGCTTGCAAAATAGGGCAATTTTCTGGCATCAGTGGTGATAGTAGTAAAAGATATATAATTATTTCACTAGCTCCTTGAAAAAATGTCATAGGTATAATTTATATATCAACAAACACTAAATGTTTTGTATTCATCATGTGACATTAGGCTGTATAAGTACCAGTTTAAATTACAGATATTTTGATTATGTGTCACCAAAAGTCCCACCTAGGCACTTGCAGACACATGCAATATTAAGTGGTAATCTCCAAAGTGTTTTTCAGCATTGTGCTTAGGAAACCTGTGTGAAATTTGTATGCCTGTATCTTTGCACATGTGACATCAACGCATGCTGTAAACGTCAGTGCATGTCTGCAATGGATGGATAAAAAAAACTGTTTCGTGCATTGTTGTTGGTGTTGACGTAGACATATCGTGCCGGTTGTAGCACTTACTTGTTACAATTTTGCATCCTTCGCTTGCAGTGTTCTGTGAACGGCATCTTGCTGCTGGTCTTGGCTTGTTTTCGTAGATTACGACCTTACGTAGGTTTTGTTTTAGCACTGTCTGCATAGCTGTTGGTCCTGCTTTTACTTTTAGCGATTTTGACAGGGTTGGCAGTCTTGATTTTACTATCTTTTGTGTCACACTGTTATTTCTTGTGTCACAGAGTCTTTTGATTTTGAATTGCTAGCATTGCCAAGTGTTGCTTTATTTTTTGACTGAAGATGGATTAAGAA
>JGI24159J19872_10002156_pt1 | contig 23056 bp, 12 predicted proteins | sample Ectturendosymbi4_FD_19872 | JGI IMG/M metagenome (IMG submission 19872) | reverse complement strand
CTTACGTTTGATTGAAATCTGAAAAAGTTCTGGGCGTGAGAAGGTGTACGTGAAATATGCGTAAGACACAAATGAGACGCTCAACATCAGAGCAAAACATTGATTTTAGTCCTGAGAAAGAAAAACTTGTGTACAAATCGAATTTTTGTTTTTTTCTGTTTTTATCTGTGTCGAATGCAATAACAAAAGAGAAAATCGTTTGCCCATCCCACGCAGCCGTGGAAGGGAAGAACGTTTCAACAAAATTTATCAACAATACTGCTAGAGGTACATAAAATTATATAATAGTTTCGCGAGTGTCTCATTTTTTCCAATTTAATAGGTGGCATTTGATCCCGAAGATTAAAGACTTTATGTTTGGGTGGTCTGCGATAGTTATAATAAAAAACTTTTCCCCATCAACCCCACTTGTATTTGTGTTTACTCCAAGTGACGCTTATGCTTGAAGGTGCAATTTTTCGAAAGCAGCAGCCTACAACACAATGCCGCCGCTACGGAAGGGCTTTGGTGGGCTTCGCCCCCCAAAAAAGCCCCCCTGCACGAACGTAAAATCCCCCGCACAAACGTAAAGCCCCCCTATTGACGACTTTCTGGCGACGGTTCTGTTACAACAGTTAAAGTCATTCTTGTGTGTGAACAGTTAATCTTTTCAACTGCAGCTGCAGAACCACGGAAAACGCAGCAAGTTTCCTGTTTTAGGAGCTTGATGCTTGATACCTAGGTCTACTTTTTTCAACCATCATTCACCATACAGTTCTGATTCCATATGGCTCCGTATTCGAGCCTTGATATATCCATTCATCTACAAATTGTGAAACGTGGGAAAAGTTGGCAAACACGTTTGCATGAAAACCTGCACTGCGTTTGTTTTCACTCTAAATGCAGTGAGAGTTGACCGGTGAAGCCACTGCAGTGGAAAGTTGTCTTTAAGTAAGGGATTCTCAACCTTTTTTCTCTCTCTTACTCTTACAAACTTTCAAAAATGAGATTTAACCCTGTAGCGGACCTTGGTTTCGGCCCGCAGCTTGATGTCCGGAATTGCAGCGCAAATCACACTTATTGAACGTGACTGGTGCGCGGTGGCGCGATGCGCCCTTTAAGACATACGAACTTCGACTCATGCGGCAATGACGATCGGTAATGTAGATGTAGAGAGAGATGTGAGAGCCAGTATCATTATTTTCATTTTCGAGTCGTCTCAAGTTTTTCTGCTTACATGTTCTGTTTGCATTCTGTTCGAGTTCATGCAAGTCGACAAGAAATAAAGATCGTCATTCGCGCGACGTCCGGCCTCAGTGTGAAGAAGGATTATAAACATTAGGCTCCTTGAGCGACACCATCGCCGCCTACAAATACTTCGTTGAACGCTTCGACAGCTACATATGGCTCTCAGTCTAGATCGCCGTCACCACACCCCTTTTTGTTTACCGCACTGCTGCTGCAGAGAAATATTAAACTACTATTGGATGGACCAAAACTAGTTTTGAAATAGACAACGGAATTGTGTTTAGCTTTGAAAAATGTATACAACATACAATTTTTTGTTTATTAATAACAAATCATGGTTCAAATAAAGGAAGTCAATCGTTGAGACTTTTTTGCTTGTTTCTTACTCGCAATCTTTCAGAATCTTTGCAGTCGTTAACAGAACAACCCACATGTCGCCTTCAGGAACCAACTGAGATAAAGCGCTTTTTCAGCAAAGGTTGCATTCGATCAATCCACACAAATGTTTTCTCAAGCTGAATTTAGAACGAAGTGGTGTTAACCTGAAGGTCAATCAGTTCATCTTTGCACTGGCCATGGTCAGCAGTACTTTATAACTCGGCTTCGAAAGGATAAGTAAAATCGAAGGAGCAGTATTGTTAAAAAATTCACCATGAAAATATGAAATGAAGCTGATTTACAAACCAGCAAAGTGATAACATATCTCAACCTCGATATCAGAAAATCATTACCATTTCCATTATATTCACAATTGTCCAACGTTGGAAAATTAGAATGATTTCTTTTCTGAGCTCTTATACTCCAAGTCTAATTTTGCCGGAAAGCTCTGACGTTTATCACGTGCATCAATAGCAGTAACACTCTTCCCTTGCATTTGCACATTTAGTTTAGTTAAATGCAAAAACTCGTTGGTGAAGCAGGTTAATGCACTAATAAAATTCTTGTTGCTAAACTTCTTGCTGCGTTAGATATGCGTCCTCCAAGAATATGAGATTTTTGTATGCAATTCGAAAACTCGAGACATAACGAGGCCTCTGCAAAGCCCATCTCACTTCAGTGCGGTGCGAAAAATGCGAAGGAACTCTGTGGTCCAGTGGTGATCCTAAAGTTTTAAAAGTGGGGGGCCACTGCGAGGCCAAGGTAAAAGTGGGGGGAACATAAATGTATATCTTGCATGGTGAGTTTTCGTTGTTTTGAAGATTTAGTTGCTATGATTAACCCTATCAAACCCAACATAGGCTTGTGAATATCGTTAAATATGAATTAGCGTTATTATTCACTGGAGACATCTAAACGGCACTGTATATGCAATCACACACGTGTACTGCTATGTCGAATATTCTGTGCTAAACATGCAACTTCCACAGCACTGCACATGCAAAATGAAACACTATTTTCCGTACACATTGTGCCGGCCCCACATGAACGAAAACAGCTCCATGAAAGTGAATACATTCACACGAAAGCGCAATGTTTCCAAGCACAAATTCCATCTTGACACAGAGACAATTAGGCTGTTGATAGCCAACTAATTTCGTCAAAATATTCTCACGACAAAGCAATTTAAAAAAAATAAACCATCCAACAGCAGATTGGTGACTATTGACTAATCCGTGTTTGTGATAGCTTATGGACATTTTGTGATTGTGTTGTAACCATAACAATATAATGCAACTACTATTACGAGTGTGATGCCCATCTGCAGCGTGGATAGGGTGAGGACTATTGAATACAGTAGGCACACAGCACCGAGATTTCGGGACCAATTGCACCTAAAGTAGCATAGCAGCGCCGCAGATAGGTGTGCATCGGCGTTTAGGGCGTGCATTTCTGATAGAAATGTGTGACCTTCAAGGCAAAGATCTGAAATACGCGAAAGAATTCTTCCTAAATCATTACAGAACATCCGTACAAAATTCTGTGAGGTTGCAGGACATGTGCCGGTAGAGTTATAAATGTAGTCATGTTTCGAAGTCGTATACACAAGGCAGCAGAACGCAATACTGCAGCTAGGATACATTCCGATAAATTAACTGAAACTAATTCTTAATGCNTTCACAACCCTTTTGCTGCTGGGACAAGAAACAATCTGCTGACAGTGATATAATCCAGTTNCATCTCACACTGAAATGCACGAAAGATCAATCTTCCCATTTTTGCGACTGTTTCTTAGTTTCGAAATGAATCTTTCAACACCACGGCCGCGGTCTGACTAAATTTCACGCAGGATCCGAGCAACCACTGGTGTGCGTCGTCATAAACAGCTCTAGTTACCCGGCCGTCAAAAACAACAACACAGCTTATCGTGCATTTGGGAAATNTTGAATGCAGGCTAGAGAGTTTCTCTATATTATCGTTTAAAATATTGCTAGCCGAAAGTTATCTACTGTATATGTCAACCAAACCAACTTAAACGGGAAATTAAGAAAAAACTGAGGGGGGCACACAGGGGCCAACCAAAAATCTGGGGGGGGCATGGCCCACCCAGGCCTCCCGTTAGAATCGCCACTGGTGTGGTCTGATCCCACTTCATCAAAAAATAATTTTTAAAGGCGAAAATTAAGAGCACTCCATCTGATATAATTTAGAGAATGGGTGACGTGCTCCACAGCCACTTTTAGATATTGTGGAAGGGTCCTGCTTGCCATTGCCTGCAGAAGAAGGACACAGTGAAAGGAAACAATCTGTGGTGCACTTGCACATTTTTTCACTAGAGTGGCAGAACCTGACTAGCTCTGATCATGGTGGTAAAGCGAACACACGACGACGAAATCCTCTATTTATTTCAGAAAACCAACTGGTTTTCTTGTCGTCTTCAAGCTTTCGCACATACAGCACTCTTTCATTCAACTCAACAGCATGTAGGTACTGTATTTACCAAAGCTGTGCACAGTTAAACACATCTGTTGACTCATCTACCTGAAGATTTGATTTTTGCAGGACTAGCTCTAATTTCGCCTGCTACCTGACCTGATCTAAAATGTCACGTAACTTATCACATACACAGCGTCATGTTGTATCATTTGTTAAAAGCGTTTTCTTCTTTCTGAATTTTCTTTTTTGCTTCTTTCCCACTCGAGAAATTCAAACATATCTATAGCGCAGGTCTTTAAGTTGTTACCTTGACCGTATGCAGCTTTTTTTCCTTCGATATTGTCAAAGCGACTCGATAGTATGCGTCCTTAGCTGATTTGTCCTCTGTCAGAATCCTAGAACAGTTAGTGTTTCTAGTACCACGAAATCGAGCACGTTTGCTGAGCAAAGGCTGATGAGATAAATGTATTCCCGGTATTTCCTGTTACGAAAATAAAGCTTTTTGATTTTGCGCTCGCCGAAAAGGAAATGGTCAACTGCAAGCAAAACCGTCAAGCATCTGAAGCAACTTAGAGGCAAGTTTCATTACTTTCGCAACATGTTCCATTAATGTTATAGACCGTCAGTTTTTGCTGTATATAATTAAACATACAAATGAAAACTGATACAAGATCAAGTTATAACCGATGGCAACATTGCAATGGCTCGAAGCAGCTTGTGGTAGTGAAGCGTGAAATTTTGTAATCAGCACCGGCTTGTGATTGGCCAACCTCCTCTGCGCACTCTCAAAAGAGATGTCACCACTTACCAGGTGGTGCGCGTTGGACTGTGGTTCAGTTTGCTTTGCGCGTTTATGCTGTGTTGTGAAGTCCTCAATGTCTATGCGCCTAGTTGCGCATAAGCAGAAGAAAGCCTGGCCTTTCCGCCTTGCTTTTGTCCGCGAGATCAGTCAGCCAGATCACCACACAGCTTCACGGCTGTGCAAACCTGCAGTCGCCTCGCGACACAATAACCTGCGTTTTTTATGAAGATCTTCTCTTCTTTCTAAGTAACCAATAACTCCTTCAAATATCACGTCTGGCAATGGCCAGACTGTTTTGTTTCAATACGCATACTTTCATACATGCCACCCTCTTTGAAGATTTGGTTCAAACCAAATTTTCGTTACAACAATAAGTTGTTTGAAGTTCTATTTTTAAGTAACCCTACAGCAAAGTTTCTGCTCAAAATTTAAATTGCTCCCTTACCCCATCCAAATGCCATAAAGATCGGAAAGTACTTGTGCTCGGACATAGCGAAGGATAGCAGCATCTGAAGATACACACCTTCCACCAGCAGCCAAAAGTAGTTGGCCATTATGCCGTAATACGTGAATACGGTTNTGAGACGGCATGCAATCTGCATGGTAAAATNTAAAAACCCGATTATTTTACTAATCTTTCTATAACTAGGAAAATGTTCAAATCTTCAAAGAGTTACTTAATTTAGATTTCTCAAATCTTTTTTACAAAACTAATTATTTCATAACAATTTTTGTGCGTGATGTAGCATAGCGAACTTAATCAGATGAAGAGATGTTAAGTTTTTTAAACTGAAGAGAAGTCAAGAAATTCTTAAATGGAAATACGTTAGTGAGTGGTTCTATTGAAAGCTGACAGCGATGACTGGCCCGGGGATAAAGTACACTCCGCAGACCATATGATATGCTGGGTCGCAGAAAATAAGATTAAATTTTGGTATTGCAGTTTCGACAATATTCAGAGTTCTGCAGCAAGTGCTTCGCGAAAAATTTTTTCAGGCGATAAGTCGTACTGCAAGGCACTTAATTGACGTTTAACGGCACTTAATTGACGTTTACACTCATCAATGTTCAAGTTGGTACTTTGGTGATGTGCAGCACCAACATTTTAATCGCTTAAGTTCCAAACGTTGTCATGTGTCCCAGTAAGTTGCAATCTAAAAGTTCTATTGAAAATTGCTTTTCAAAATATTCCACATCGAACTTCTGTAACAAATCAATTAAGAAACGCCTACAACTATTGGTTGGGTATGGAGTAGTTACTCTTAAAAAGGGACACCACACAGCAGATAATATATAAGAAGCACGTTGAGGCTGATCCAACGAATAAAGCAAACGCTTACCAGTACTCCACTAATTCCTGGAGAGCTATCGCAGTCAAGTGGACGTGTCGTGTCTCCCGACAAGTCGGTGTGCACATTACTTATAATCATCAACATGACGATATATCGCACAATGAAGGAAATCATGAGATTGATGTGGATGTAGTTGCGCGTGCAGTGCAGTTTCCTGGAGATTGCAGCAGCGAAAACGTCTAGGTCGCATCTGACTTCGGCGAAGGCGGGCGCATAGTGAATATGACCATCAGAATCAAGAAACTGCAGTGTTTTTCTCACGCTGGGCACAAATTTGGTTGTCATGGGCCACTTCAGAGGTATGCAAAAGATGCACTTTTGCAGCAGCCAGAAAAACTAAAATCGCAACTTGTTTCAGAGTTTTGGACTTTGCACGCTTGGATGAAGATGCTAGTCATCTGACAAACTGACCTGTGTGGCCGAGTAAGTAACCCCAAACCTGTCGCCGCAGCACCAATATAGGAAAATGAAAATTGACGAATTCGAAAGAGCGAAATTAACCTGCAGATGTGAAGGTTTTTTTTAGGCAGTAAAATACAATATACTTCCACTATATCTTTCTATGGAAAGGGAATCTTTCACAGCCAAGAATCAAACACAACGATCTTAGCAGAGTGTGTATTTCAACTGCTAGTTGGGCATCACCAACTCTTATTCAAAGAAGAAATATACAATGCCGTGTCGTTCGTTAATTTCAGGCAGCATCTACCGTACTTCGTGAGATCTGACAATCTCCATTAAACTTGTTATCACCTCCAGACTTCACGAATGTAACCTCCAATGAGGAAAAAACGATTAAAATTTTTCTGCCAAGCCACGTCACACGGTCCAGATCAAAACGTTCGTAACTTCGCACTTTTCAAGTGGCATTAGATTTGATTGCTGCAGATAACTGCAACGTATCTCATTAGCCTCGAAATTTTCATCATCCGCGAGTGTTATTAAACATGATCACTGAAAAGAATGCAGAACTTCTCAAGTTATTCGCGTCGTGAACCAGGGCACTTAAGGTATCGTATGCTTAACACCAAGTTGTGGGTGATTCGGGCGTACGATGCCACTTTCATTCTTCAACGTCACTGAGAGAAAATTATGATGCAGCCAGCAAGTCTAGGCCGTCTTTAGACATATTTGTTGTTCAGGCCGAAACCCGCGCTAGTTGAGCCAGTCCGTTCGATGCACGCACTGAAAAAGCCGTTTATTTGACAAACGTATCACAAAACTCGAGTTTGCTTATGTCCTACGTCGCTTTTTCCGTCAAAAAATACCAGCCAACTTGATGATATTTGAGGACATGCAGATTTATAGGTGCATGTCAACAAATTAGAAAAGATTGTATCAAAGGAAGTTGAATAAAATGACATGCGAGCACAATCAGGGGCGGATCCAAGTGGGGCGATTGGGGCGATCGCCCTCCCTAAAACCTTCAAAAGTAACTTTATTCGCCATGAATTTGTATAATTCTGAAAACAGCGTTAATTATAAGATTTGACTGCCAAATATTATTGAAATCCCCCCCCCTTTAACCTTACAGGCTGGATCCCCCCTTGAGCACTATGCGATTGCTTTAGTGGAATTGCAAATTACCACCACGTGCAAGTGAGATACCACCCACCACAACTAAGCTCGATTAGATTTATCAGGTTATTGCACGGTCGTGAAATCGCTTTGAAATGTACTCACCTCAAAAAGGACAGGATAAATAAAGCAGCCACCAAGCACAATAGAGATATACAGACACCGACTATGTATATCAGCGTGAGGGCATTATCCAGTGGCATCTGTAACAACAACATTTTTTGCGAAACACGATTTGATGCAGGGAAATACTTGTCCGAGGTATACGCCTTGTCTCTAATAACAGAGTGACAGCACAAAAACTTGAAGCAATGTAAATATCCGCATAACTACTAAGCGGCTTTGCAGTGAGTACTAGTATAATTATCATCTCCAACAAAAAATTGTGTGCGTTGAAATCAGCTTCCCCATTTCTTCAAATAAGTCAAATGTTTCATTCTCTGTGTTCACCAATATTTATGTGTATGAGGTGTTGCCAGTTGCAAAATTATTATTCGTGTTGTTTTCAACATGAAGAAAAGAATGGGCAAGTGATGTTCCAAACGTAACGCTAAATAACACAGATAGAAAATCAATTTTAACGGTCAAGAGCTCTTCCCTTTCTTGTTACGTACAAAAATAGGCAGAACTAAGCTTTTAGGTGACACTGAGATTTTCCAAAAACCTATTCCTTGAAAAGTGTATAGGGCTCACAAATATCAGCGTCCAGTTTATAACTAAAGCTAGATGTATTGCAAACTTGCTTTTTGTCGTCACTTACGTTGGCGTCAAGGGCTTCGAGGACCTCAGAGGCATTGTTGAACTCTTGACTGCAGTTTTCCTTCATTTCCCAGATCTCCATTACTCCCTCATGATTGGGTCGATGATACCAGGAGCCGTTCTTATTACAGTAGCGGTGCATCTGGGGGTTGTCTGCAGCAACAACAGAACACTTTTGAGTTGGCTAACGAGTAATGCGATGCTAGGAAATGCTTTTGCCTTCACATGCTCAGAATAAATTTTCCTGAAAATTTGCCTTAATAAAGTTGCCTGAACAGGTCTTAAAGTTTGTCTTTATCAGGTCAGTCTCAAGCGCAGAGAATTTCCAAAGGCACAATGTGCGCTCTGCGTTACTTGATTTGTTATCACAAATGCTAATGGCAAAAAAAGAGAAAGTTTGCAAGGAAATAGTACTCTCGAGCACAACCGTAAGAAGTATTGCACATTACTGACATCCTACTAAATTAAATTAAGCTATAAATGTTTGCAGTTTAAAAACCTGCATAAGGTTTTCACTGATTTGCAAAACCGGGCTAACACCCTTGAAAATACGCAGAAAATCTACAGTATGCAGTACTTTTGGTAACTGTACTTTTTTGCAACCGTCCGAAAATACAGCTATGTCTGTAGTAAAGCAGGAAACGCTTGAATTGTTCCAACACCAATGCTGCAATATAATACCATCATTACGTCGAATGTAAATCATTCGAAAAATATTTTTTACATTTCTTCGTAGCAAATTTTTCAGAAATTCATTGGCATTTCTTTTTATATAGACGTTAAAGATAGCGAGATGGCTGCACTCACAAGTTATTTTTTGGCGCAACTAGATCTTTGTTTACTTGATACGAAAGTGCACCTTCAAATAAAACAGGCTTTGGTTTGGACAAAATGATTGCAAACGTTAAATTACCATTCCAACTGAAAAAGGGAAAACAAGGCACAGAGACAAGTTGGTCCGGCGATCCGTGGTCCCAGCAAACTAATCCATCAAGTTCTCCTTGGCACCACGTTTCTGAATAAAGTAAACTGATCAAATATTTTTCCGTCCAGGAGAAATATAGGGAATCTGGTTACTTTAAGGAAAGCATGTTTGCATGCAAAAAAATCACAAGTCTACTCTTAACTGTCTTACACTGCAATGTTGCCAATCGCCTCCATAAATTTTTTTGAGACTTCGTTAACTGCAAAATGAGCGAATGAACCAATATTGTTATTTTCTATTTGAAGATTTTTATTACCATTTTGCGGAAGCTTCTTCCATGTTTCCTCGAGTCTTTTCTTGCAGTCCTCTTGACGCTTTTTCAATTCGCACTCAAATTGCGAAACACCGTAATCCTGGAAGCAAGTAAATACTCGCAACAGTTCCGTGCCGAATGGATGCAAAATCAGAGATTTTTGTCTTGCGAAAAAATACATCAACTTCGTAGCGCACGATTAACGACTGAGTTGAGTTGAAACTTCATTGAAATGTGGGATAATACTACCTCCGTGGAACAACTGGAGATTCTAATAAGATAGAACTACGGAAATTGTGTTCTCATATACAGCGCTTCAAAATACATGCATTGCGCATGCTTTCAAAGAGCTCTTATAAAGGCACCAGAAGGCAGTAATACAAAAAAAATTATACTCAGTCAGGCTAAAAGTTGCTTTGTAAACCGCATCAAATAAAATTCTTCGGAAGCATCAGGTTGAGTTCTTAGGAATCAAGAAAAACTGCAGCAGCTTACATTTGCAAAACGGGATTGTGAAAGAGAGAAAATATGTTACTTTTATAGTGTACATTTCGCGCTCATACAGTCCTTGCATCCGAGAAAGAAATCAAGGTGAAATTTATTCCGAAAGTTGTTACTACTGGTTTATAAAATCAGTTTCGTGCTAATTGTTCTCGCTTTTCCGTCTTGCCTTAATGAGTCGCTGATCTTTTTACAAGATATCTCGACCTTTGTAAAGGAGTAAGGAAAATGAAAATTGCTTGTGTCTTTTAAAAAGACAAAAAACAGTTAATCCGCTTGCCGTGGCTAACCCCAATCGGCACGTTTCGCAAAGGTAATAAGAATTCGCTGATGTAAAGTGTGACTTCTTTATCACAAGATATCGACTGGATCTGTTTGCGTTTAGCGAAAGTGTACTCAGTAAGTAAGCCCACGAAAAGTGTTCGTGAGCTTTGGGGCGTTTATTTGTTTGCGTAGCTATCAATACCTTGGTTCTATTTGAAAAGGCCTGGTATTACGCTTGTTCTTCCTGTTCGTCAGTATGAGTAAAGCAGTAATTAATAATTTGGCGCCAGCGATGAAGTCACGATGCCGAGAGGACTTGTCTTATCGGTGGGAGACAACATTGTTCAATGTCCTGCATTCAGACTCAAAGTCGGAATGACTTTACTAGTTGTTTTCCTATTTCAATCGGTGATAACGTATGACGCAACGCCAACAAGAACAACGCGTGCCAACTCGTATTCTCAGATAACATTCTTCCGGCTGCCTGTGGACAGAAAATAGTTTCTGGAAAAAAGACACACCTCCTCTGTTGAAAAACACAGTTACATTATTTGTGTCGTCACTCCGAACTCCTCTCTGAGATGAGATCTCAACAATACATCACAAAGTTTTGCTGCAGTTAACTATGATTAAACTATTTTCGTAACCAATCACGTAGTGTTGGTTTTGTACGGACAGTCGTGATACATCAACGTTAGCAGTGAAACAACTAACGTATGATAGTTGGAAAACCATGAAGACCAAAGCAAAACAAACTACGATTCCCTTTGTTTTTCAGCTTTGGCACCTCCAATTCTACTTCTTATCGAGAAAAGTGCTCAAACATGCTCTGTCAGTCACGTTCATCGGGTAACTGGCAGTACGCTGGCTGCATGGAAAGAATTACTTGACTTTTGTTGTGTTCATACCTAGACTTGTAGAAAATGTGACACACAAAAACTTTCATGAACTGCACATGGAATGGATGATCCAAACATAGTTCTACGGACCGCACTCAAATCAGACATGATACGATTTACAATAGGTTTGCAGTGATGAGGTCAGATACGCAATGTTTGTAACTAACCACATTCATCAAACACCGAGCTTCAGATGATTTTAGTTATAGTGAACTTGTATGCAACCAGGCACGTAGCCAGGAATTTTGATTGGCTGGGGCAAACAACAGCCAAGTCTCAATATTTGTTTATTTAATGCCCCTTGTTTTCGAAGCATCATCCATGAAACGTGCATTTTTCTGGCGCTTGTTTTTGAATGATATGTTCAGTCAATTTTCATTTTCGTTCACTGATGTAGGAGGCGGGGGGGGCAAGCGCACCCCAAAAGTTTTGATTTGGTGAAAATCCGGGCAAAATCTGAGGAGATTTGTGCAAATTATGTGTAAATCTTCGCAAAATTGCTGTACGTGCTTTGATTTTATAAAATGCCACCCAAAAAATTATTACTATTTTTTTGAAATTCATGCATTAATTTAGTTATTTTCGGGCAATTGAAGGAAAATTTAGGGAAGTTTTGGTGAAATTTAGGCAAAAATGGTGCTTAAACTGCCTCGATTTGAAAACAATGCGCCCAGTGACATGCAGTCGTTTTTTATGGAGGTCATTTTCTTTGAATTCTTTTTCGGGCAAGTTTGCAGAAATTTGGGCTAAAATTCGTCGCACCCCCAAAAATTTACCTGCTCCTACACCTATGTTTCAGTTACGTGCGCTTTATCAATGAAACAGACATCGATTGCAAGCTATCTGTAAGTAAAGGCAGTGGCAATGTCCTCAGCACTTCCAAAATGAAAACCATCTTCCTACTTACGTTAGATTTTGCTGCTGAGACCACCCGTTGCAGGGGAACGATTTCACGTTTACAGTAGGATAGGATGGCAACATTAAATGAAAGTTGTAACACTGCACAGGTCGGATTGTGATTACTTGGCCCAAGCTTATTTTCGCCGGAAAGTTAATATGAAATCATTGCTGAAAACGGTAACGCTGAACATGATTGTGATTAAGCCGTTACAATGCAGTTTTAATCGTAACAAATAAATATCTAGAAAGAATGTTGTTGTTGCTAAACAGTGTGTATGGCAGAGGTCTCAAACATCCAGTACGCGAGAGCATTTTGTGTGCCCCCGATGCTTTTTGGGAATTTTGAAATAATTAACACTTAGGTTATTTAGTATTAGTTTATTCATCGGTGTTTAAAAGTGCTAGAATAGCGAGTCAACAAGTTCATTTAAAACGAACGCAGAAAGGGCTAGAGATAACTTCCCTATAACTTACAATACCATTCGCCGTAAAAAACACGTGTCAGCTGTTTCTAATAAGGCTCAGGTACCACCTTTGTTGCACAATGCGGCCCGAGGGGCTAGGGTGGCCATAATGCGGCCCTGATTTTCTTAAAGTGCTGGTTTCGCCCTCGGAGCAATTTGAGTTTGAGATCGCTGGTGTATGCCTTATTTGCGCAATGAAAAAGACTTTGAAACTGGATTTCTTCTCAACCGAAGTTTGAGTTTCAAGGGTGTATAAGACGTACATCACCACTATTAGTTTTGAAACAGTACAAAAAGTATACGATTTACATTTAAGGCTACGGTTTATGCTGGAGACAAGAGTAAGATGCACAGCATTTGTAGCACGCCAGAGTTAGCAGAGAGGGAGAAATTTTTGCGATGGATTTGAAATATGTTTGCATCACTACTAGGTGAGATTCAGCAAACTGGTGCATCAGAAACAGCTGGGAGAAGTGGCGACTCCTTGTTTTACTTTGGTTAGTGATTACAAGCAGTTAGATACTATGATCATATTTCATTATCACTAACTTCCACACGGAGCTTAAACTTCAGAAAAATATCAGCCATGACATGACTTCTCCAACAGTTACACTATACACAACCATGGGCGTCGGAAGGGGAGGGGTAGAAGGGGTCTTTGGCCCCTCCCTGCTTTTAAAATTTAATATTTTCCTATTATATTTTTAGCAAAAAAGTTGTTTACTTAGTTTCGAGTGGAAAAAATGAAATTTCACCATTTTTGCCCACCCTACGAAAATCCTTGGTTTCACCTGGAAAATTCTATTATTTCCCTCCCTGGTACACAACGTTTGCTTAATCATGGACAATTGTTGAACCACAGTGCTTTGATCAGGTTCGACTAAATTATGCAATAAGTTACGCAAGCATTTTCGGTGATTTGCGCTGAAATACTTCTTTGGCTTAGACATCAAAAGCTTAATTGACCTGAAAATTTTTGGTGCAACTTTCGGAATTGGGGGGGACAATGGGCAATGGCCCCTATTGCCCCCCTCTGGCTACGAGCCTGTATGCAACATGTAGCAGTTATTCACCAACAGGCATCAAGAACTTTTACTGAGAACAGGTTGGGGTGAAGAATTGACAAAATAGACTGTTTTTCGCGGTTACTGCTTGTAACAGAAACAAAAAAGCAAGCAGACAACATTCGCACGTTAAGATATCAGGCAAAACGTGTCTGAGGCGTGATGGGTTAAAATTGATAGTCGGGGCACTCTTTCACACTATTTTCAATGGCTAAAATGAACGTCATCTTATGAAACCGCCAATCAATCACAAGAAAAGTAAAGAATACACAGCATTGATTATTTTGTGGCATTGAGTTACAATTAGAAAAGTTTCCATTTACAACCAGTAAAAACACTCTTATCTCGAATCGGACAGAATCGTGTCAGAACTAGCGTGTATTCTTTGCAACAACTGAACCTGCATTTTTTGCATTTGCTTCTCGATATGCATATTTTCCTTACGGCGGCTTATACATTAGGCGTGCCGCTTTTCTGAGAAACCTATCGGTGATCCGCAGTTGTTGTCAAGTTGTCTGATTTCTGATGTCGAGCGCAATCAAGCTAGACGAGAGTTTTATCCAAATCTAGACATTTTTGTGGGCTAAGAATGACCATGCACGAAAAAAACGCGTTCTGCGAAAAAAAACGAAAAAAAGTCATAAGGCAACCTAAAAGAAGCCTTAGCATTTTTCTAATGTCAAGCGCTCAGAGACAAATCAGTTGTTTCAGCTAATATAAGCTTCAAGTTCGTTTTAAAAAATATTACATTCAGACTTCAAACTGATCAATTCCACTGAAATGTGAAATACCCTGTCCCGTTTTTTCTGTTTGTTTTTAATGCAAACTGTGCCACCTGAATCCTGCGTAAAGATATGCAAATTTTTTAAGAGTACGGCTTAATGCGACCGTCACAAACATTACAAAAGGAAAGGACAGAGGCCAGTTTTGTACTTGGAATTGTTCCAAGCAAAACGTTCGGATCACTCATCACAAAGAAGTTTATTTGTTTCTGGAAAAGATTTTTTTGCAATTGAACTGCAAGATAGCACTTCGACATAGTTTATGCTTGTACTCCTCTAATTTCTATTTGCGTCATATCTTTGATAGCATAAAAGCGTTGATTGTTTTTAACCACTACCAAGCTATGACCAAGAGTTGCTTATGCAAGATTTTTTCCCATCGCAAGCAATATCACATTCCGTTAGCCTCCATTCCAAATTCCACGTGCTGTTCAAATTTAAAATTATGTGAAACAGAACTGGACAGGTTTAAATAGATTACATAATGAGAACAATTTTGTCATAACAATATGCACTTCAAATCGCACCAGCGATTCAACCTATAGTTTCACAGATTTGAACGCCGTGGCCTTGCGGCAATTAAACGAACATTTCATGATGCCGTACTCACACGTAAATAGCATAATATTCAGTCAGGAAAACGTTTGAACTACAGCAGCTTTCATTCAATGGTGCAGTCATCAACAAGCAAATGCTTACCAGGTAATCCTCATATTCGNCGTACGTNTCGTTGTAATCAACTTCATAGACAGAATAATTTTTGNGTTGTCTCAATTCTGCCACCTTTTGTTTCACATGCTCATATAGCTGATCACTCATTTTTGGGAAAAAATACTACAGGATGTCGGCAGGTCCAAAATGTTCTAACCTGACTTTTTAGCCTTTCTTGTTGAGCGTGACTTACTACGGATTACCACCAACGAGAGTTTTTATGCAACGCTTTCTTTTTTCCTCTTGCTTGCGTTTTGACCTCGCTTCACCTCACATCGCTGGCAGGTGTCAAGTTGTCACAAGCGTGTATGCAAGCGCACTTGCGTTGAACGCTGGTGCTGGAAGCTCCACAAAGCCTATCACAGCTTTTTCACGACACCTACAAATTTACAAACTGTTAAGGACTCATAATATCTTTACTCTATTTAATAATTGTCAAGAGAGTGTGAGGACAGAGAACAAAATTTGCAAGTGATTGAGGTCGCTGGAATCGGCACTATCCGTGAATCCATTATTTTGCAACAAAACAATTGGTGTTCTTTTTTGCCCAAAAAAGTATAAACAACCTCCTCCATCAAATGTTTTTCTAAATGGTGTACGTGTACGAATTTATTGACCAAATGAAATACCTTGGTGTGAGGATAAATACCTCACTGAAGGATGATCATGATATTCAGAGACAAGTGAAATCACTGCACTGTGACACAAACAAACTCAGAAGCACTTTTGATCAGTGCTCTCCTGCAGTAAAAAGCGCTCTATTTCGTGCTTATTGCATGCCAATATATGCTTGCCAATTGTGGAGCACATACACACAGACTAGTATGAAGCGCTTACGTGCTGCGTATAACAATTCCTACCGACTTTGGAACTACATACCAGAAATGTAAGTGTTCGCCCACACCAAGTTTGCCATTGCGTCAGGACCTTTGATACCTTGCTGAAAAACAAGTTGTATTGATCTTTTATACGGAGCGCATTTTCATTTAACTTTTTTATTCGTTCACTTCAAATGTCTGATGCTTTTTACAAATTTTCATTTTTCCTCAATTATTCAATGCTNCTGTATATTGGAGACCAACTGCCGTAGTTGTTGGTGCATTGTTTCGGTGTTCGNGTCTCATCAGCACGGGCGTAATGAGGGGAGCAAGTGNGGCACATTCCTCCGGGCGCTAAATCACTATGGGGGCGCCCAATGACTGTGGGGTACAGAAAAGTCCCAACAATGTCACAAGCACTTCCTTCAATACAGTAAATTTGCTTCCGAAAGAGCTCAGGTTCGAACATGGGGGCGCCAAACTTGCTTCTTGCCCCAGGCGCCATCAGCATTGGCTTTTATAGTAAAAAAAATATGTGTGTGCAATGTGTACAAACCAAGTATACAAAAAGTAAGAAACGCAACTGGTGAAATGCTAATTGCCACATCCTGCTTTACAATTCAGGAAAATTAATTGGCTGTCGATCCCGTGACAAATGCGTTTCAAGCATTTGAAACCTTGATCGGGACAGTTTGCATGCCTTTGAGCGCCAATGTGCACCCCATTTGAATTATCGTTCGCTTTTTCTTTTTCTCCATTAGCTGTTTGCCTCAAGGTTTTGTGTTAGAATGTCTTCATTTCTCTCGCACTACAAGATCCCTGCAGCATTGTGACGGGTGAATGACGATACAGTTGTGGTGCTGTTAAAGCGTTTTGCTTCTATCAGTGTTGGTCATGCGCAGACACCGAGTCTATAATGCGCTACTGTATGGCTAACCATTTTTGTGATTTTGTGTCTATGATTGCGTCTGTGCAATGGACCACGAGTCCGCAATGAAAAACTATTATTATATTATATTATATTATACCATGTATAGCATGACCGCTGCAAGTTCTCTAATGAACTCGAAAAACGACTGTGAACGAGGTCACAACTGTTTTTTTCGTACAGTAATACTTACAGTTTGTTTGAAGCCTTGCAATTTAATTTTAATGTACACGTGAGGTCATTGATAAGGATCTAAATGGTTTAACAGGCGAAAACAGGATATTCCGGCATCATCAGGTGCTGGATGAAGTAAATGATACGCCACTAGTTTCACTAAGGTCTGGTATCGGTTCAAGTGTTTTCCGTCAGGAGCCCTGGATTCTGACTGGTAGGAGTGTGTTTTTGGGCAAGTACTGTACTTAACACTGTTCTGCACGTATCCAAATGCCATACGGGGTTGTGTGTGAGTGATATTGGGTTAGTGCAGCTGTAGCCAACCCGCGGCTCTCAGCCCGGTTTAATGCTGCTCTTACGTAATTAACAGAAGACCCACTAAATAACATGCATAACAATAAATGGCTTGTAAAGTTCTGTCATTGAAATGTTGGTGTGTGATGTATACAATAAATCTAGCTGAGCAAAGTTATGTGTTTGAGTGAGGAGGAGATGGGGTGATGTTCATATGTGCCCGTGTGCACTAGCATACGGAGGGGGTGCCACTGTGGCATGGTCCCCCCTCAGACCCTAAAAATAAAAAAATGTATAAACAGTATTCGGCAGTGCATACCAAAATGTTTAATTTTAGGCGAATAGCATTATTTTGTTTAGAAAAACGCCTCTCAAAGCACAAAATAACTATATTTTCTAAAAATTGGGGGGGCATGGCCCCTTTGTCCCCCCTGGCTACGACTATGCTTTGTCCACCCTCGGAAATTTTCTGTGTACGCCACTGCCCGTGTGTATGATGTGGCTCTTTGTGGTAACACATTAGGAAATGCGGCTCTTGGTCTCTGACTGGTTGCTCACCCCTAAGTTAGTGTAAAAAGTGATAAAATTTGGAAAAATTTGCTGAAACTTTCGCTTGAGCTAAATTTAAATTGAAAGCACGTCAAGCTTTGAAACTATCTCTAAAACCAACTTCTTTTCGCCACTGCGCAAAATATCTCAACCAAGTTACCTAGATGACATATTACCTTATTTGTTTGGTGTGTCTGCTTTTCGACTGCTGACCGTCTTCCCACTTACTATCTCGTAACATTAAAAAGTTATACGATTAAGTTAAAGCAGTAAAAGTACGACAGTGCTTNATTAAACATTTGAAGTGTACCATGNAAAATACGCTGAGTACAACCTACATGTCACTGCATGTCAGGTAACTGGAAACATTTATTGGGCAAAGAGTACATTTGGTGCAAAGGTTGCGCGTTTTCTCGTTGCTTTCTACGGCTGTTTTGCTGCGTGTTTTATTTGAAATGTCTGCGGATAGGCAAAAGCAAGATGGTTGAGGTTGTTGGTATAGACCACCGAAGTCTGAAACAAGCTGTAGGGGTCGAAGAGTCCAAAAGTATTTCAAATAGCGCTTGTGTTTGGTTGAATTTCAACAACTTGTAAGATTTTTATGCACTTTTCGTTACGATTCCAGCAATAGTGCATGTTACGCGGTAGTATTTACCGTGTTGAGCTTCATGGAAGTTGTGAATGTCTATTGCATGAAATAAATCCAAATGGTGCGTTTAATTAAATGAAATTAGTGATTGTTTGAGAATAAAATTGCGGGATTGAGGTATAGATTGCCGACTCCTGGTGTGGAGTGAACGGTTTGCGTCGAACCAGTCAATCTATCATGCGCAGTATATCAAACGCACTGGGTGAAAGCCAAACGTCAAACGAATCACTGCTCAGACACGGTTTCCCTTTTTCCGTAACAGAAGACTTTGTCGTAAACTCATACTACTTTAGCACCGTTTACTGAATGGTTGTCGGCTGTGGAGGCAAGAGACGGCGTGGCTTTCCTCCACTTTTAAAATTTATATTTTTTGCAATGTTTGCTACAAGCCATTTTTGTCCATTTTCGTTTTCTTAAAACCTGCCTAGGTAAATTTATACCAAAAATCCTGTCTTAGTTTTTCATTTGCAGCAATTTAGGGGTGAATGAGAATTCAGAAATACAAAACGAGGAAACCTTCATTAGTTCCAAAAAGCCACATTGTTTTCAAATTGATAAACAGGTAAAGGGAGAAGCAAACCTTCAAAAAATTAACAACAATTAAAAAATGTTTAAGTTCAAAAAGTTAGGACCGAGTGTGACATCTAAAGACTCTTAAGAAATTGAGGTGATTAGGGGAAAACACATTCAGCGTTTTTTGAGCGCACTGCAGTTTTTTGTAGAAAACAAGAAATTTTGACAGCAAAAACAATTCAATAGTTTTCTGGCTGTAGAGATTTTGATACACTTTTCATAATCACTTTCTAATTACATCAACAAGTGAGATTCTAATGTTTCTGGTTGTCAAAATCATGGTGAAATGTACGTGAAGACGAACAGAGCCTCAACCAGTTTATTTGTTTTTGGGGGAAAAATTATTTTGTTTTGCTGTTATACTATTTTCGGGGGGAGTAAAATGATTATAACTTGTTGTTGTACCTAACAACTAAACATGTTTTCGAAAATTTCGGGAGGGCCAATTGCCCTGTTTCCCTCCTTGGTTGCGGGTTTGAAGACAAACTTGTCAACAAGAGTCAGCCAGCAAGGACGTGTAGCGGCAAGGTAACATACAGATCAGATCAACATTGCTTCCACAACGCCACCTTGCGTGGTGAAGTCAAGAGGGAAATGTGAACGCTACTAATTTTCAATCAAGGCCCTTTGCAGTCGTGTGGTTCGATGCAATGCCAGGCGTATGTTATTGCGTGATCCCATGCTTCTTTTTCAGGCTGTAAACTACTGAACACGTTTCAGTGAAGCTCCACGACTGTCGACTTCGCGCCGCTTCCTAAATTGGCGACTTTTCGCATGTTATGCCACTGTTGCTCGCTTGAGTGCAAGTTCTAACAGAGCTAAGGTTTTGGCCAGTATTTGGTTCACTGGCTTCGAGTCCAAATCTGCTGCATGAACTGAAATGCGGTTTTGAAGACCTGGACCACCTTTGCGCTGCTTATTTTCCCGAACCGTTTCGATCGCCCTAAAAGTAATGGATATTTGTTTTTGGCCAAACTTCAATGAGAAAACACTTTTCCAGTGATAATATAGAATCAAAACTTTGACTACTTTTTGCTGGTGAAACAGCGCTATTCTGCAAGTACTAGTTCAAAACTTCAGCGCAATCTATGACTGTAGCAGACGACACAAGTTAATTTGAGTTGCGAAAGCGAAAACACTTCCCCCAATATGCATGATGAGTGGTAGGAGATGGTATTTTATTGATGCTTCGAATAACAACCCGAGTTTTTCCACAAATCTTCGTTTAACTTCAACGACAGGAGATCTTCAAGTTTTATCCTGCCTGATGAAAAGCGCTGTGCGTGTGCGTAACAAAGCAACAATCCAAATGTTGTTAGATCAAAACAAGGTTCCGCACATCACTCTCATAGGTAAGAAAGTTGACGCTTTTCCGTCTCAGGATAGACACTGCTTTGGAGAGTCGTGGATTACTACAGTGGTTTAGCCAGAAACACAAAAAACGGAGTTTACTTGTGTGAAAGTGCGCCTGCATTTTTTATATTGTGTGTATTGTGTAAGGTCTTCATGTTGTGTGCATTGTGTCAGGAATATTACTCAGCAATATTCAATTCGTTGCATCGTTGTAGTAGACTGACCACATTTGATATTCTTATAAGCTCTCGTGGAATTTCTATAGAAATTTTGTTTTACACGCTTTAGCTGATGGGGCGTAACGAGTGAACTGCGGGAGCCGAACACCCACTGCTCAGCGCCGTGGGTCAGACGAGTGCTTCCGCAACGAATGCTGCAACGGTTGCACATCATCATCAGCATCGCGAGTGGAGGTTTCCCTTGCATGGATTCGTTAACGGCGAACACACGTATCATTTTTCAGGTGTTGGTTTCTAAGCCAACCGGTATTCGAACCCACCATGTAACATGAGTGGCGGATTGATCATAACATCGAAATATTATTTTCAACAAACTAAGTCATGTTTGACTTTAGTTTACAAACGAGAATCTAAGATCATGTACACGAACGCTGTTCGTAAATTTTTATTTGCAGCTGCAATTTTTTTACCGCTAAAATTATATTACCGCTGGAAAAGCATAGCTATATTTGTCCTACATTCAAATTAACACAATGTTTTGAAAATTTCTTCAAAATCTTTGACAACACACCCCTAACGAAATCGAATTCTATTTAAAAAAAATAAAATAAAGTAAGTTGGCCTGAAATGGTGCGTGAGGTTTTACAGAACTTCTGAAACTCTTTCGATTCTCTGAAAGAGGTTTCAAAAAGAATCCGTTTACAGTAAATGCCAAATACCAATCCGTTATATAGTAGTTTTCAACCATATTTCGCTCTTTATCTGACCGCTTATGAACATATAACTTGATGAATTACAAGAATACGAGTGAAACAGCTTGAAAGAACTTAGAAACGCTTCTAGCAACTAAGAACTTAAATTTAAAAACGTTGTATGCTGACGTGAAACACAGTTTTTGCACTATTTGAACAAATCCTTCTCCATTCGGAAATTTTTCACTTTTGAGCTAGTGTGTTACTCAACTGTTACCATTTGTCGTGTAAAAGTTTTCAAGTTATGTCCTTAAAATTTAGTTGTTCAGTACGTGCTTACTGGCCTGAAAGCAGCTGGTGTGGATTGTTCGATAGTTACTGCAAATCCATATCTTAAGTTTGTTATAACTAGATTTAGAAACCATTTTGCTTTTAGGTTTTAAACAATAACACGTACAATTATTGGCGAGTCATTTCTAATTGAAATTGGGGGAAATGAACTTTGCTAAAATGATGATCGCATCCACAAAACACTTCCCTGATTTTGCGAATTCAGACTTGCTGTCGTCTGAACCGCAAAAAATATTTTTTATAACATCTTACTGACTGCCAGAAAGTGTGGGGCCAGTGGACATTTTAGCGTTTTGCATTAGTTTCGGTGACATCTTGCGGAAGATGGCCATTTAAATCACGCGTTTGATGTTTTACCAAAGTTGCATTTTTGCGACAGCATTCCACTGCCTTCAACGAAGCCTATCGCCAGCTCGAATTTGCATGTGAAGGACTAAAACTGGAAGTTAGTTCATCGTTCATCTAATCTGTTGGTCAGTGCTTTGAAAAGCTTGATAAATGTAAACCTTTTGAAGATTATATCGAGTAAAAACAGCTTATTTAACGCAAAACATATGAGCAATCAGTTTCCAAACAGAATGATTGCTCAGTGCAACCATAAACATCGAAAGCACATTCTCTCAGAGCTGCATGGCATTCTTTGTGTNGACTGCATGGAAACCTTTANTCAGCTGGAATGTGACACTTTCTCGAAAACAATATTTCTCACGGCAGAAACCGTTGCTTTGCCCNACAGGTCTGTTATCAACAGCGTGGAACATCACCTGTGCTTTCACTAGTGGATTGAAAACCGCAAACACGGAGTGCATACCAGGAGTCTGTTGCGTTTTCTCGTGAATTAAGGCGATAATACACACCGCATGGTACACGTTTGACACCACTCCACCACTTGAAGAAACGACTTGATTTGACCGTAAAAGGGAACTAGCTTGATGTGCTAGCTTGTAGAAACTGGAATCTCTGTGGTGATCGAAACAGCATTTTAATTTTTCATGTCTTGCGTGACGTTCCAAAAGCTACCGCTTGATCTGATGTTCATAACACAAAACAGACTTGAATGCTTAATGTGAAGCTTTAATATCAGTTTAGCCATCATGTTCTCTAAAATCGAGCTTTGGCAGTCCGAAAAATCCAACAACTT
>JGI24159J19872_10002155_pt1 | contig 23056 bp, 13 predicted proteins | sample Ectturendosymbi4_FD_19872 | JGI IMG/M metagenome (IMG submission 19872) | reverse complement strand
AATGGTGAGAATGTAATTTAGCCAAAATGTGTATGGTTATTAACCGTGTTTGTTAAAAAAAGTTACCTGAGCAGTTGGGTCTTCACTGCTATGCAGTTTTCTGCTATGAATTTTTTGAAGGCCGTTTATGGCGCCACATGTGAATAAATGGTCACCGCTGGATGGTGCCCATGAGTAACAAGTCACTGTGACAGTCACCACAAGTGAATTATCGTAGTTCTCTTATCCCTATATAATGATAGTGCAACCTAGTAGTAGTAGAGTGAAGTCAATGATGGATCTCTGTTGCTGCTGGTTACTTTCCTGTTAGTTAATGCCCCGAGTTGCCATCTGTCTCTTGTGCTTGCCTCATTAGCTCAAGGCGATGCAGTCAACTGCAACATCCGCCTGTGAAGGTATTTCACTTGGTCAAAAATGTTTATTCGTACACCATTCAGAAAAACATTTGATGAAGCAGGTTGTTTGGTATTTTTTTATCTCTGTTTCTACTTCGTTTGGCACCAAAATTCGGGCGCATTTTTATCAAAGGAGCGGCATTCAACGGGGTGCCAGATACGATTAGGGGAAAGTTGTCCCAAGCTGTCCCTCTGGATCCGTCACTGCTTTATAAGTCCCCATTCGGCCCTCAGAGCAATTTGAGTTTGAGACCCCTGCATTACATCAGCGCTTCTCAACCCGTGGGCCGCAAAACTCCTTCAGGTGGGTCGCGAAATGTTCCGAGATAACTTAAATATTTTTTGAAAAAAGTCATTGGTATGCCTAGTCATGAGTTCTGAAACAAATTTTTCGTGAACTGGGCCCAAAATAAAAGTTTCGGCGAAAAGTGGGCCGCGACATCAAAAAGGTTGAAAAACACTGCATTAGATGATATCGAACACAGGTTCTTGAAAAAGGTTGTACCGACCGCACGACATGCTGTCAAGGTCGGCGACAGCATAGGAGGTTTTCGAATCAAGACAGAAATTGCTCGAATCGAGGCATCAAATGCCTTGACTACCTGCTACATACCATTGGTAGAAGAAATGCGAGTTTTTCCTCAAAAAGCGTGTTCCCGCTAAGTGGTAGTAGAGAACAACAAGAAAGAAAACATTAGAGAAAAATTGTCTCGACTCCAAACAGGAGATCCAAGAATAAAATTGTGTTCACTCTGTAGTGCCTGTTGTAAAAGAAAAGTTTTTAAGGCTTGAAAGTGTCGCTTCAGGTATGGATTGACTAATCCCTAAATACTGTATTTGGTAAAGCTATTTGCAGGTTTCTGAAATAGAAAATTTACGTTGCCAGGCTAAAGTACTGTATGTGCACAACTGCACAGTGCGCACTGCGCACCCGTAGATGCTGCAACACGCCAGTTACCATGAAATTTTGAAGCTGTTGCACTGTTGCGATAGGCAACGGTTTGTTGCATAAGCGGTGCATTCTCTGCAAGAAATCAAGCTGTGCGAGATGCCCGGCCTACACTGTAGCATACTGCTGCGAGCGTGTGCTGATAGCTGGGCAGGAGAATAATGGGTTTTCGATCTACCGCTACGCAATTTCATGCAGACTGGCAGTAGTTATGCTGCCAGGCCTAGAACTGTTTGTTTGGAAGTGTTCTACTCTGTAGTAGCCTAATATATTAATATAATAATTAATGTAAATATAAGCAGCTTGAGATAGCGTATTTTAGTATTTAGAATAATTTTAGTCTTCATCAATAAAATAATTTTGATCCCTTTTGATGAACTACAGTGCAGGCCAGGCCTATCACCAGATGACCATTGATTCATAAAAAAGTATAATGGTCTATTAAAGAAATAGAGACTGGGTGGGTCTTGGTGAACTTGTATGTTTGGGGAGGCTTTAGCTCGCCCATGCCCCATTGGTGAAAAACCTGGTACAGATTGATTATTTTAAATTGTAGGTTACTTACTGTTGCTAAAGTAGAAGTCTTGGATAGTTGCACCAAAAAAATTATTTAACTGTTTATATTAAGAAGGACACGAATTGTGAAGTCAGCATCAAGCATGCGACAATGGAAAAACATTAACGTAGCAAGTTTAACTTATGTCTAAAAATGTCTTGGGATTATCATTAAGAAATATTTAGGTCTAGTATATGCTAATATGTAATCATGATAAAAATGTGGTTATGATTTAACTAATCCCGATGCACTGTTTTCAGTAGTGATTTTTTATTTACAGCTGTTGACATTTGAATGAAATTATCTGTCTTATTGTTCCAATGTGTGCATATAATTGTAATTAATTTTAAAAACAAAGGATGAGTTTTGTACCATGTCATATTGTCTGTGATGTAAATGTTTGTTTATTTTATATATATTATATTTTACTTATAGGAGTTGAATTTAGACTATCAACAGTACCAAACATGAAGTCTACCTAATTTTGTATCTCAAAGTTAATGAAATAATTCACATCTTTTTCCGTTCAACATTGTTCACTTTTCTTTACAAAATTGAACTTAGGTATTTGCATGTATGTGTTTTGGCCTATTTCACATCATATTTATTCTTTTCAAAATAAAAGATGTGGTCAATTTTGGATCTTAGACTTTATTTACTCAAACTGGGTTTTTGGTCTGTGACAAGGTGTAATACCAATGAGTGCAATTTTTGTCAGTTGGTGAAAAATAAAAGTGATTAGTGTAAATGAGACTATATCTCTTGCTTGATTGACTAGCGTCACTTTATTGCCTCAATTTACACATTATGTAACAAATGTTCTTCTATGGAAAGGAAGATAAATGCAACTTTGTTGATCAAAGTGCATATATTTACTTAAAAACCTACTCTAAAGTTGAATATTTTCTGTTTGTTTTATCTTGTAACTCTTATTTAGTGGTATGATTTTCATTTAAAGTGGTATGATTTTCATTCCATTTAAAATTTACTTAAGTTTTTTGCTACGTCATTTTAGCATCATCAGATATGCAGTGTGCACATAAACAACATATTTGCTTTGAATCTGTGAAATTTCATGAAGTATTGTAGCAATGTGCTATGTTCTACCATGATTAAAATGTTTGAATTAAGAAAACTGTTTTAGGGTTAATTTAAACTTAAACTTTGTAAGCTTAAGAAAGCAATAGATTAGGTTCCTTATACCTAATGCACCAGAGCTTAAAATGATAGAAGATGAATTTGCTATTAGTATTGTAGTGAAGTGTTGTACTATAATAGCATGCTCAAGTCAAATAAATTGGCATATTTTACGGAGCTGTCAAACTAAACATGATTGATACTAAAAGTATTTCCTTCAGCTCAGCTGCAATGAAAAGTCAAGACTATTCTGAAACTAAAACATAATTTTTTAATTTAGGCTATAGCTTGCATAAAGATTATATTTGCTTGCATCAAAGGGTCCACCTTCATATTATGCACCTCATACAAAAATGCTATCTGAAAGCATCTGAATGTTTCAATTTGTTGCTGCAATCATACCATAAACAATAAATATTTGAACATGAGTGAAAGATCAAAGTTTATGGAACAGCGTCCTTCATCAAGCAATGTAAGGTTTGCTCTATGGTTTTCATATACCTTTGTCTTAATTTGTCTCAGTAAACAGTATGAAGCAAAGCTTTTCTAAATTTGCAATGATCCAGTTTGATAAGAATGCTATTAAGAAATATTGTATATTGTGCATACATTAGTATATTAGAAGATTTACACCAGTGGTTTTCAACCTTTTACATGTAGCAATCCATCTTGCAACCCAATTTAACCTAACAACCCCCTCCTGAAAATTTCTAGTCAGGCATATGTAATGCAGTTGTGTTTGCACAATAGAAAATCACAATGACTAAAAAATAATGTATGATATAACCGTATTGAACAAAGACTCATTTATTAAATTCATGCACATGGCAGCATCAGTGAGAGAGACCCATGCTGCATACAAATCACTCCGTAGCACAACGCATTGAAAACTAGAATAACTCCCAAGTTAGCCACTGTAATCAGATTTAGAGACACAGCACATTCTTATATCACAAAATCATTTGTACGTTGCCAAATGCAACAGTACTTTAATGGTCATAATCATGCTCAAAATTTTGTATTGGTCATAATCACACTTAAAAGTAGGCTATCATTTTTGGCAGGTGGTTCTATTATTTTGGCTGCAACAAAAAGTGGTTCCATACACGAAATATAAGATATAGAAATAATCATTTATATTTTTATTAAAAGCTCTCACGGCCCTACAAAAAGGCAAACAACCCCCATGGGGGTCACGACCCCCAGTTTGAAAACCACTAATTTACACCTTTGATGACATGCAGAGTGAGATGCGGTTGCTTGTTAGCAGCAATCTTACCTTGAGACACAATGCCATTCTTGAGTGAAAGAATAGAGTGAAGTACAAGTTGCAAACATGTTTGAGCTGTTTTAGATTTGAAACAAATAAGAATTTAGGTGCATACGATACAAGGCTAGTGTTGCTTTTTGTATTTCAGCTTGTTGATTTACATATTTCTATTGTTCCCATGGAACACTGGGTGGAAAGGTTAAATTATGCAAGCCATAAGATCATTGGAGACACCTTTTCTGTTGGATTTGTACGGTAAGATACAATGATGTGCTTTCAACTAGGTTTGAAAAGTGTCATTTGGAACTATTAGATAGAGATGCACCAATTTGAAATGAAGTGCCTTCGTGAAAAAACTTGTTTCACTAACTTATTTTATACTTCCATTGTGAAGTATCATGAATTTATACAGTTTGTGCTATCAATTTTATTAACTTGATGCTGATGTCAGTTGAAAACACTGATACAATTGATTTGCAATGCCAATGGATCCCTGCATTTCTTCCTATAAAAAATGTAGCCTGTGAAAGAAACCTAACTATTACAACATCTCATTTCTGACATTAATTGAAAGTTCTCAATTTTATTTGGGACCTTTTTAGGGTTGTTACAAACATAATTTAGCTGCATCTGGTGTGGTATGAACCATCAGTGCGTTAAACTGAAGTTGGTAAAAAAATTGGACAGTCATTGGCTTTATGTTTGGAAATATCAAATACGTGCTCACTGTTTATGATGAAAATACAATTGATTCACTGGGTTGCAAAATCAGTTTAGGCTACTCCGTATAGTTATTTAGCTTTTATTTCATTGTCTTATTCATAGTACACCTTCATAATATGAAAGAATTTTTTTATCAGTTTTAAACTACCCAAACAATTTCATTATCTGAAACTCTGGCTTTGTTTCAACAAGTATATTTGAAACTGAAGAAGCAAATGCTTGCTACTTGTTAAAAGCGATTTTGAAACCTAATCCAGTATTTTCCAGGAACTCCAAGGGTTTGGGATGAAAATATCATTACCCAATACCCACTCTTATGTTTTTGATAAGTATGTTGTCTTGGTTTAAACTAGATATGGAGCAAACAGACATTGCTCTAAATCAGGAATTTATTTCAAAGTTGATTATACAATATTTTGACTCTTAATCTATTTTAAAAACACAAATGCTGTTGGAAATACTTTTTACCTAGACCCATAGCGTTTTGGTAAGGAAACAACATTTTAGTCAATGAAAAATGTGAGGCTTTTTAAATGCAGCAAAGAGTATGTGTTTCACCACCAAAGATTTTGTTTAATTTAACCGAAAAGTTAGATTAGATGTAATGATGATAGATGTAGTGATGCCAGTTTCTTCATATTATTTGACTGACTTCTCTATTTGCAAATGAGATGATGATGCCTGCTCGTTAGGTAAAATATGTAATCTGGTAAGATCATAGTGTTTGAATCTTGGCTGTGAAGGTATTCTTTTCGATAGATATGCGATTGACTATTGCTGAAATACCTTTTTGTGCCCTCCATGTTAGTCCATGACTTGGTGCTCAGAATTTTACAAAAAACTTGTAAGGTTTACTTATACTTATAAGTTTGCAGTCAATAGTTTAAGCTTTTGTAAACCAAACATCAGTGTGTCTTTTACAGTGTGCAGTTTCCGTTCTTTCTTTTGCCCTGAATGAACATAAATTTGAAAATGCATGCTATCAGCACTCGTGCTCCTATTGTTGTCTCAAGCAAATACCTATACGTTTTAGGGTTTTGCCGGAGACGCCGATAGCAGCATTGCGAAAAGAGATCGAGGAGCAGTTGGGCCAAAGCTTCTTCCCTGACGAGTTCGTGTTTTTGAAGCATGTTGGACGCTGCCTCGCTTTGGTAAACCGTTATTACAATGTCTTGTCTTCAGCCAATTTCATTTTCTCTCAAGTGTTTTCTGTCGATCAGCAGTGCGACCCCGATATCTGGTTACATTGTTTTTGTTCAGATGCTTTTCAACAGTGATAAATATCCTGCTAACAGAACAAACGTGCTTTACATTTCCTGTGCTTTCTTGCTTTAAATTTCGTGACTTTTACCAAGGTTTTTACTTAGCACTTGACAAAACGGAAGTTTTTTAGCAGAAAAACAAAATTGACATGGTGATTTTCTGACTGGTTTTTGTTTGCCGTTTACCAGGTTCGGCAAAAGCAGGAGCTGCAGCTGAAAGTAAAGCACTTCCTACCACCACAGGCAAGTCGCTGACAACTCTCCCAGGGGCGTCTCCTTCGCTTTCTTCGATATAGAGTGTGACAGGTTGTTTTTCCTTGCAGAGCATCTTGCCGGAAATCTTCGTCTTGCCTGGAAAGCCGGCGATGTACACCTACAAGGTCTTGCCCCCGATCCGTCCCAGACAGGGCGACCTGCACAAACCATATTCGGACAACGACAGCATACCAGACGACAACCACCAGTTCTCGACCAACTGGGGCGGAAGCTTACCGAACATGCAGTCGCGCGACATCGCCGAGCGCTACGGCCGCTCGCCGCTTTTCAACATGTCGTCGTCGACGCCCGAAGAGCCCGACGCCTTGACGTCGGGGCGGAACGCGGCCTTGAAACAGTCCCTGGACTCGAACGCGTCCAGTCACTTGCCGTCGCTTCCGAATCGCGTTTCGAATTCTTCGAGCAAAGCGAAAAAGCAAAAGCGGCACATAAGCGGGAAGAGCCGCGAAAGCGGCGCGGACAAGCCGAACGCCTTCCCGGGGAAGCGGGGTAGGACCACGCCCGGGGGGCAAGCGTTCGATCCAGAGACGGGGCAGGCAAGTGCTCACGCTGACAGTTTGTCTCATCACGGTGGACAAGGCCTGGTCGCGGGAAACTCTACGCGGAGGAGCGGGCCGACCGAGGCGCAGTCCATCTTGGTGGACGGGCCGCAGAAACATGTCGTTCACTACAATGTGCCGTCGCAGTCCAGTTCTGATGCGTCGTTTGAAGGTAAGGTTATTTTTACAATGATCAACGCGTAAGCACATATTCCCAACTAACAGCAAGGCACCTCTTTTACTCGCATGCCGCAAACGTCTAATCTAGGCTAAAATGAAAGGGATTTGTCGGAGAACGCCAAGAATTGGATCCGTTTCTGCCAAAATCAGCGTATTCTTAGTTGTAAATCGCCCTTGTTTCAGACAAAAAATACTTCTTTTCATTCAGCCCGATGCTAAAATACCTTCGATTTTCGTTAGATAATTTTTTTTACATTTTGCTCGTTTGAAAAGTTTTCCGACTGAAATGCGTGAGTGCTGTTGGCGTTCTCTGACACCATTAGATCGATTGTTAAGCAAAGCAAGTACGTCGGCCAATCTACATTTCTTAACCGGATCTTGTTTGGACGATGCGCAAGCAGTGACAAGCCGCCTGCAAGCGCTGAACAGCTTGCTGCTTTTGTGGAGGTGCTGTGCTGTCGTCGACAGTAGTTTTTGCTTTCAATGGACCCTCAACTGCAACACAAGCCCAATACGAGCACACAAGCAAGGAAGTACAGCAACTATAGCTTGTACTCCTGTAACTGCGCCGATTTTCGTTGTTTGATTGCGATTGTGGGTGTCGTCTAATGCAACGGAGGAAGTTTTGTGTTGCCACTGCGAAGCGCTGAGCAAACACCCGTTGTGGTGTTTTCCTGCAGTGCATGGGAAATCGTTTGTGGCACAGATTTCTGAACGCGCGTATCCCTCGTATTATGTGGGTTACAAACGTACAGGCATGGATTGCTTACATGCTGAAGTCGTTGAAAGTTAACAACAGACAGACGTCAACGGTAAAATCGTGAAACGTTGATTTATTCGACTCGTTTCTGGGCGAAATGTATATACACAGCAAAAATGTTTGCCACACGGGTAAATGTTTATGAAAGCAGCATTGTTTAGTTTACTGCTGGTGCTGTTAGCGCATCTTTTGTACTGGATTTCGTCGTTTGTATGGCTCGTGACGTTAAGCCCCGTGTCTTGGCCATGTAGTGAAAGATCGCCGAAACACAGCCCTCTTTGGTTGATGTGACAACTTGTGCCTTTGTGGCAACATCCCAACAATGACACTACCCGTGTATTGTTGTTGGAGTGGCGTGCATTGTCTGTCTGTATACGCGGGCGCTGTCGTGTCTGAGTAGAACCGTTTGTTGATTCGGTAACCAGTCAAATAGTCGTAGTTGCATGGTTTAACACCAAACGAAATTTATCATTAACACCAAACAAAATTCACTGGGACTTTCGTTCATTTTAATTTAAGAAGTACAAAGCATGTCGCATGCCCCGCGTTGCTTTGCTATGAAATAACCGGCGTGTGTTTGAAATTGTACCGAAACTGTATTGCGTAATTGTTTGTGTACTGCTTGATTTGACTAGCTGCAAAAGTCTTCATACGAAACTTTTGTTTCCTTTTTTCTCGCTCTCGCGCCTTTTCGCTGCCTACCCTCGCTTGCCGCGTCAGACTTCATTGACGCGGACCCTGCCGCTGCGCTTTTCCCAGGCAGGCGATCTGCGCTTCGAAAACAGAAACGGAATGCGCGGACGCCGCCGTACCCCCACGACCGCCACTTCACTTCGCCCAATGCTGCGCGAACGGAAAAAACACTTTCGTTCAGTCGCACTTACCACGAAAGCCGTGGCCGCTCTTCGCCCACTCCGTCTGTGCATGCCTCCTCGCCCGCTAGTTGCCACGTTCCGCTTTTAGACTCTCACGGTCGGCCCTCGTCGCAAGCTAGCAGCATGTCGTTCATCCCGCGTAGCTTTCGCAACCCGCCCCAGCAGCAGCACGCACCCGCACACCCAACTAACACCGAGTCTAATTTTCCTGAAACCCACCCTGAAACCCTTGCTTCGGAAGCAGGCAGCAGGACTGGCGACGATTACAGACCAAGGTTTGATCTGATCTCGAAACCAGACGCAAGCAGCAGAAATGGTGACTCGGGTTTTACGGAACGCGAAAGGAGNGACTCGAATGACTCGACNTTGAGCGAGTTGCACAGGTGAGTATTTGTCAGGAGCTTTCTGTATAGAATCGTGTGGAAAGCGTTTAGTTTAAAAATTGCTCTGAAATTACGTTTGTCAGTTTTGATAAAGCAAACTGTTTCTGCTAAAACTTTTGAGTATCAATTTTTACAATCGTGTACATTATTGTTCTGATGGTAGTCGCCTTTGATTACCTTTCGAGATAAAAAGTCGCGAAAACAATCCTGCTTGGTGGAAACCACGCCAGAAGTAATTAAACAGAGGTTTTGGGGCGTGAAAGGTTTTTCAATCATAAAACCTCAAAAAATAGCAAACGGAGCGTTTTCAACGGCTTCTGCACTAAAGTCAGTGTTGCTTAACAGCCTTTAAGGTTGTATTAAATAGTGGAATCGCGGGTTTGCAGGTGCCTCTAATCGCACCCACCCAATATTTTAAATGAAACGCTTAGCGCGCGATTGCGTTAGTCCTGCTCCGAGAAATACTTCCGTGATATTCCGCTGTGTTTCCGGCGTCATCGCGGCACGTACAAGCGTGACTGACTGGCAAGCCTCTTCGAATAGCCACGGACTGTGAAAGAGACCACTCGAGCGGGTGGGCTTAGCTCAAAATCAAACAAACCGCATCCAGGCTCTCGGGATCTCCGTGTTGGCCAAACACTTTATACACAATTGCCTCTTCAACCGGCCCTTCTGCCACCTGCCCAAAAGCCTTTCGCCTTCAGGCAGCCGATGAGCTTTCTCACTTTTATTAATTGTGGCTTGCCTTGGTTACACGTATGCCTCATCAGCGCAGTTTTCGTTTAAACGTACCCCGCGCGTGCTTTTCGAATATCGCAGAACTAAGTCACGCCTGGAATATGCGCAAACAGCAGCAGCTAATAAAATTCTTCTCGTGCTCTTTTTTCGCACTAGTTAGCGCTGTTGTAGTTAGCGTCTGTGTCGAAGAAATCGTGCGTTTCATGTTTTGATAAACGGTTCTGACAGACGCAACAGCGCGTAGCCATTCCGCCAATAAGGGCTCGTGCGCTGTGCGACGAATCCAGTTACGTTTGCAGAAGCCCCCAACACAAAAAAACGCTTCGTTTCAAAGTGGGCACTTGATGATGTCGCATGTGGGCAACACGGTGTGGCTCATTTTTGGTGTTTTTTTGAGAAAAAAACTGATTTTTTTGTTGAATCTGATTTACACGCTGCGCTGTTTTGTTGGACAACTGCATATGCCTTAAATCGTTGTGCAGCAGGTATTCTAATTTTGTAAAACAAGGCATTTTCGCATGGCGCCTTATCTCTATCTCAATATTAATATTACCGTTATGCGCGTTATGTGGCGTGTGTTTTGTGAAAACGTTAAAAAATCTTTTTTTCGACAAGCAAGATTTGCCATTATTTGGTTCAGAAAAAAAACAGAAAGGCTGCTCAGCGTACATTTCAGGCAACGTAGTTTTAATCGCAACTTAAACGATCTTTGACTCCGCGTCACAAGTTTTCAGCGTCATATTTTATTTTATTTCCGTCACTTTGAACCCTTCGTGTCTTTTTCAGACGACAGAGAAACGCGACGCAGTTCGACCAAGACGACGAACCGGGAACGCCGACACCCCCAGTAGCGACGCATCATACGGTACGAGCGAACGCCCTGCCAAGCGGCGCACTTGACGATAATTCGACTTCACTAGAGCGCGGGCATGGCCAGTCACGACAGGTCGCGACCGAGCGCCCTCCTGAAACGGAACCTCAGGGCCGATTTGGCCGTGACGACCGATCTTACGAAAGCGAAAACCACTCTGGTCCGGAATCGGCCCGCCGTAACTACCAAGACGACCGGATTGCGGCCCGGGAAGGACGCCATCCGTCAGCCGCTGCTACAGACAAGCGCGGCCAACACCTGCGTGCGGTGGACCAGGTCGTGGGACACCGCGAGAAGTCGCCCGGTTCGGGGCGCAAACGCGCTGAAAGCAATTCGGGGGGGAATGGTTCCGACCCTGAAACGGGCCCTGACACGGTTTCTGACGAACCGCGCGAGGACAGCTCCGACGAGCGCTACGATCTGCCACGCACGATCAACGCTGACACAGATGGGATCCCTAACAGCCCCTCCCCAAGCCAGGAAGCCGAGCGGCGCAACTCGCGGTTTTCTTTGATGTCCGATTCACATCCCGCCGCGGAGGGATCGTCGCCTGGCAACGGTCGCGACGCAGCGAACCGCCAAAGCAAGCAACGCAGGTCGCGTTCCCCTGACCCCCCTGACCGGCTGCTCTGCGAGAGAGGTTCGCAGTGCAGTGACGTCATCTCCGGCGGCCGCGAGCGACGAGACGATGACGAAAGCGACGACACGAGTTCCGAGGACGATTTCGGCAAAGAATTGGCGTCGCTCGTTGCCCAGCAACAGGGGTTGCAAAACGGCCGGGCGGACGTCGCCAACGAAGCGCTTCGCTTCAGTTCCGCCCGAAAGTCTGGGGGGTCTTCGCCAACGACGTCACCGCCAGGCGCTGACGCGCGCAGCGACCGTCTTTCAAAAGACGCGCGGCGCGCTCCCCCGAACGCGATCTCGACGAAAGACTTGGGCGATCCGGGAAAACGCGACCCCGCGTCCAGTTCCGTGCGACAAGCTGCCCGGGCTTCGCGGCCGTCTTCGCCGGACCTCGACGACCTTGAGCCGGCGCCCGCTGACGCGTTTCGCCCGGTGGAAAACGGACGCGGTATTGAGGCGAATGAGGTCAGCTTCGTCTTCCGTTACCACGACGACGATGCATCCGATGACAAGGTGATATCCCGGGGCGCCCCAGACGGCATGCCCACGCAGCGAAAAGTGAACACGGGTGACAAAACCGCGCTGAAAGTCGTTCTGGGACTCGACGGGCCTGTTGTCGATCCATCGCTGACCACGCCGTACGTGCAAAACGCCGAAGTTGTCGGCGGAACTCGGCACAGGAAGAAAACGTTTATCAAGTCTGGAAAAATCCGACGTGTGCCGGACGCGGAAATCCAGTCAGTTTTGCCTGAAACCGGTTCTGACGCCCTGGAAACAAAAGCCGCCGTCCGTGCTGCGACCCAGAACGCTGAGCGAACTGCAAAAGCTGTAAGTTGTAGCATGGCGTTGCTTTTTGTTGTTATAGAGCTGACACTCGTCGTTTGGCCGGAAGATATTGTATTCTGCAGTGAACTAGGGCGATTTTTCCGAGCACGTTTGCCGTGGGTGCGCCTTCACGATACTCAGATCCGTTGCAGGCGTTGCTAAAGTAACAAACACGGACACAGCCTGCAATTGCGCAAAAGACGCTTCTGCTTTGTTTTTTTAATCGCTGCTGCATTGTGAAACTTTTGCCGGACGTGGTTTTACTGGCCACCCTTGTTGGTGGCATGATGTATGTCGAAGATTTTATAGCTTCGTAAATGCTCGAGTTTTCGTCGGTTTTGCGCAGAATGTGCTGTTGGCCAGAAAACAATTTTTCGAGTGCTGTGACCGTTAATGTCCTTTTTCTTCCTAATGCGTGTTTGCCTTGGTTTGTTTGCTGTTTTGCTTGTTCGTTTTTTGTTCATACACAAAGTAGTAAATAACTTGAATTCGATGGTGCGTTGACTAAAGTAACTGATTTTACTAACACAAAAAGCGTTCATCTTAACATAAAAAGGAGTTCCTGTGCATCTGCATGTGCTTCCGGGTAAGATGTTAAGATTTTCCGCTGAAAGTCGTGTATTTGAATATTGTTGCAATTCCGGATGAATTTGAATATGCTTTGTTTGTGGTTTGCATTAACTGTGGAACGCAATGGCTGTGATTTTGTAAACGGAAGGCGGCTCACGACTTGGCGGTTGTATTTTGAAACAAGATGCATTTCGCGTACTTTTGCAGCTAGTAAAGTCGTACATGCGTGTGACGTTTTTAAACTTTGCGAAATTGAAGAACCTACAAAGAAGCCAAAAACCGCGGGTTGTGTACGTTAGTTTGATTTCTTTTAATCATGTAGTAGTCTGGATCCCATGGATGGTACAGTTCGTAATAATAAAAAATTATGTTTATTATCAGATATTACCGCTTTCTATCATTTTCCTTTTAAACGATTTCTGGAAAAACCTGTGCGTCGGAGAAAAGTCGTATCTTAGATATTACAGTTGGGGCGATTTAGCAAAATTTTTACCGATTTTGTGTAATTTGCTACGTATCGGAAACGCTAACCATTGCTTGAAGCATTTCATTTAGGAACTGCTTGATATAATCACATCTTGGCTGACTGATAGTATTAAACCATGTGCGATACATTTTCTCCACTGTGATCACTGTCGACTAACTTTATCGGTTAATGTTTTGATTTGTTGTGTGCAGCAATGTGGAATGCTTTGAAATGCTGTGCTTAGTCTTGTTCAAAATCCATCAGACGAGACCCCTTTACAACAGGGTTTCCCACCCTCGGGTACATGTACCACTAGGCCTAGGGGTACATGTAAGGTTGGCAATATAAGAGAAAAGCCTATTTATGTTTACTGTAATTTATTTCAAAATATTTATACGTATATCAGTGAATGCTATTTTCAAAAATCACTCAAAGTGCTTATTGTTAAATATATTTATAATTTTAGGGGTACATGGTCAGAGAAAGGTGGGAAAAGCTGTTTCGCAATAACACACCAAACCAGTTGAAACCATTTGCGCAATAACGCACCAAACCAGTTGAAACCATTTGCGCAATAACACACCAAACCAGTTGAAACCATTTGCGCAAGTCAGGTTCTTTCCAATCCATTTCAAGTAACGCTTGATCGGCAGCAGGCCCCGTTATATTCATATCTGTGACTTGATCAACGCCGCGACGTACAGCTTCCTGTCACGTCGCCTGAACTGCTCCACGCTCACTTTCTCTGCACTGCGTTCCGTTCAGGTTCAGCAGAATCGAGCTCATGCAACGAAGACAGGCTCTCCCGGACGAAAGCATGGCGGAACCTCGGTCGTCGTGGCAGTCACCAAAAAACTTGCCGCCCATCCCTCGAACGCCGCTGAGGCGTCTGCTGGACATCAGGTAAACAGAAGCGGAAAGTATGTGGATAAAGTGCTGGGCAGACAGCGGTTGGAGGGGGTCGCGATCGACGTTACTGATCACATGTTTTTTTTTAATTTGTGCACACGCAGTTTCATGACAGTAGAAAATCTATATTGGCTCGTTCAAGATGCTGAGTGGCAAACTGGTTTCAACCGGTTCGACCAAGATTTTGAATGGGAATATTGAAATTACAATCGTTTCACTAAGTCGAATGTAGCTTTGAAAAAACGAAGAAAATCGAAAGAGCAGATCTTAATATTCCCTTTTCAAATCTTCACAACTTTTAAAGTTTGGCCTTGTTAAAGGTACCAGCATCCGCCGAAGTACGACTTTTCAAATCAAATACCTGCCGTGACAGTTATAGGATTGCGTTGTAACATTGCCTTCTGCAGCTTGTATTATCACTACTGTTACTGCGTGGGCCGTCCGTAAGTGCATTGGTTTTTCCTCCATGCTTACGATAAGAAGCTCTGAAACCGTTCTTGTTATCGGAATCCAATAAAAAGGTTTCGCGACGCACACTTGGTCGAAGTAAGTGCAAATATTGACCTCAGAAGAACGAAACACCTGATGTTAAGAGCATGCAAACAAAACGTGTGGTTGCGCCATGATTTTGATGAGTGCAAATGCTTTTCTTGGGCGCTGGTGCGGACGCAGACAGAACCAATAAAATCGGACCAAGACGTTTTTCGCTGGCTGCTTCTTGTTGATAACTTGACGTGAAGACAACGATGTACATGAAACCGCGAATTGCGTCTTCTTGCTTTTCCATCGCTTCCAGTAGAGAACTGCAACAGCTTTCATTGGCCTTGGGACGTGGGCGGCACGGGAAACAAGCGACGCTTTGAGAGTTGTTGAAACTTTAGATCGCGAAATATGCTGAAACTTAATCGCTGTTTGTAAAAGTCGATGGTGTTACTTTGTGTTCGATCTAGCTCGCCGAAGTTTCAACAAGTAACGCACTGGCCGTATCTCTGCGAATGTTCTATTTAAGGGCGAAATCACTTAGGGGAGGGAAGAGGAAAACCTTGAAAATCTTCAAAAACGGTGCAAAAAAACAAACTGTCTGATATTCGTGTTTTGTGCTAACACCCCAAGCAGGGAGGAAGTTGGTTGTTTTTTCTACAGCCTGGGAACCTGAACACTATCTGAAATATAAACTTTGAAATTGGAAGTAACTCGTCTCTGCAAAGGTGGCAAACAAGTAAAGCAATCGGCAAATTTTGTTTATAGGAAGTCGATTTCACGTAACACTACGCATCCTCAGTCTTTTGAAATTGAACTCATGTTTTGAAGAACTCATGAAGTACGGTTGCATATGCAAATAAGCTTGTTATTTTCCTGCCTAGGATGTTTAGTGGGCACCGAAGTTGTATTTGGTAAACTTTTTAGGTCTGTATCAGGTGGTCGGTCGTGAGAACGCAATACTCGTCATCAACGTCGTACACGCCACTTGAAAAAAAGCTGCCGTGATTGTTTTATGCCGAACTTCTTTTTTATGCCGAAAACTTCGCCGAACTTCGCTTTGCGTCCCTGGTCAGGACACTTCTGAGCATCAGTCGCCGCAACGGCTCCTTCAGCCGACAGAACGACGACACGCTGCGCCGCAAGAACTGCAGCAACAGATCAAGCATGGTCAAGAGGAAGAAGAGCTGCAGCAGCCGGACTCTTCGAAACAGTCATCGAACCTTCCTGGCAACCCAACGGAAACGACCAGCGGGCGGATGAGCACTGCTGAACGTACGTGGTGCCTTCTTTCAGCAACAGTTGCCGCGAAACCAATGCAGCTGCCGCAGAGATGAGCACGGATCAGGACTGAAGCCAATTTTGGCCGGATCAGGACTGGATTAGACTGAGAAAATTTTTGTCGTTCTAATGTGATTATTCCAACCATATCAAACTTTTTAGTTGTGATTCGATTTTACAGATTTGATAAATCTTGCAAAAGCCAAAAAAGGCAATCACTGCTGGAGCTATTTTGCCTTCAACCAATTGTGTTTGGCTCACGGCAAAATAGTTCCAGCAGTGCATTTGCTGCTTGAAGCAAGATAGACACTGCCCAAAAATATATGGTCATACATGGGCGGATTAGGACTGGATCGGACTGATATAATTTTCAAAAAATTTGCAGATCACGATTGGATCGGATACAATTTTTTCAGATCAGGATTGGACTCGGACTGAAAATTTTCACAGCCTGCTCATCTCTGAGCTGCAGTACGCTGCCGGCTATGGCGCTGCCTTATATTGACAGTAATGTTCCTTTTTCTGATATTTCGCCAAGCATGATTAATTGAAACAGCATTGTTGCAAACCAACCTGCCGTTTTATTTGAATGTCTCGTTGAGCCGAAACAGAAACGCGCAAACAGAATTCAGCAGGAAAATTTTTGTTTTAATTTCTTAAAGAAAATGTTTTATTTTTCAGGAGCGAAGCTCTGGGAGCAGCTTGTCGCGGCGAGGGAAAGTCGGCGACAAGCCGAGAAGCAACGGCAGGAACTGGTCAAGCAGGCAAAAACCACGACGTCCAAGATGAATCAGAAGCGAATTGCCGGTGCGTTGTTCCTTCTTACATTGTGTATGCCGCTTATTGTTGAGAAAATTTCGGTGATCGTGACCTCTCAACCCCTCCCCGCCATGCGGTTAAACATGTTTGCTTCTCTTTCAAGGCCGTGGGGTGTATGACGCTTTGTTTGTTTCTGCTATCTGTGTTAGGAATTTAGGTGTGGGGTGAAAGCAATAAAGGACATGTCGCGTGGTAATATACGGGCGAGGCCTTGCTTTGCTACAAGCAGTTTACTTTCAACTGACCGTTGAGAAAAACATGTGAATTTTCGCCAAAAAACTACAGCAATATTTCGATAAGGCCCGAAAACCATTTGCGCCCAATTGTAGATGCATTCAAACATCTAAAGTCATTCTTCTGATGATTACTTGTGTTTGATTCAGTTGCGGATATTTCGCGTTTCGCCACCTATTCAAAAAGTAGATTTTCTCGACTTCCATGAGAAAACAAAAATCACTTGAATAGGTGTCGAAACGTCGGCAACTAAACAAAATAAAAGTAATCCCCACAAGAAAGACTTTGGATGTTTGAAATTGAACCTGATGGCCAATGCTGCGAAGCAACGCATCAGTGGCGACGCAACGTTCAGCAGCAAAAGACCAGCATTTTGTTGAATAAACAAGCTTGTCGCGGGGGCGCCAAACCGTACTTGTCTTAGTCGCTGAGCTGAACAAAACTAAGGTTGGATTTTCACTTTTTCGAGAAGCTTCCAGCAGCGCAGGGCATTGACGCTTGACTGCGATGGGAGCTGCAGGAAGTCTCTGGTGTCCTTCAGATTTTGAAAGATACCGACCGTACTAGGTTTGGAAGTTTGTACAAGAATAATGACTTGATAAACGGGCATGCTGCTCAAAACAGCGGGAAGATGAAATGTTTCATCACAGGCGGTGAATTACTTCCCCCCCCAACGTACGTGACGTCACCACAGTGATCGGGTTAACGAAACTGTGTTGACGTCGTGATGTGAAATGTCGTGAATACGAAGCTATTAGTGAATGAGAAGAAGCCAATGGCGTTTCGCTTTGCGTCGAATACGATGCCATCAGGCTTCATGCAGTAGCTACTTGAAGCCGACAAAACTAACAGAAAGCGTTCTATTTTAGACCATTGTAAATGTCATTGGATAACAATCAGCTTCCCGTCTATTGCCTGTTATTTTATCCGATACAACTGTTAGTTGCAACGCTTAAGGTAGCTGCATTAACGTGCCTTGAGCAGGTTGCCCGCGGATCATCAAGAGAGGGTTGTTTATCCGCTGACCTCCTGCCTCAAAGGCTGTTGAAATCACCACCCTTCACAGATCTACGACATCCAAGTCAAAAATGTCCTCCCGAATAAGAAGTGCGAGCGGAAAACTTGATTTGGTTTTGGGCCCCTTCGTTCCAAGTCACACTGTAACAAGCAAAGCGCTGGCTTTTAGTCAAAGCAAAACAAGGGTTTTGAAAAAAAACAATAACAAGGTAAAGCAAAAATAGTTTTCAGCTGTAGTTGCTTCTACGCGATTTTCAATGCGAATGTTGCTTTCGCACCAAACAGCCTGAAGTGCACTTCTCTTTAAGTTTCTAACAGGAAAGCCAGCAGCGTGCAGCAAGCTCCAGCCGAGGCCGCAAATGGTCAAGAAGGCCCCGGTGCCGGGGGAGAAGTGCCCAGAGCCGGGCTGCTACTATCTGTTTCTCAACGATAAGGTGGACGTCAGACGGCATTACGGCTTGGTCCATCCGACAAAAAAGCCAGGTATAGTTGTCAGAGAAAGGAAGCAGATCACGTTACGAGACTGCGATGTTCAGGCACTGAGGTCAAGCAGTAGGTTTTGCGCAACAGGCAGACGAGACTTCGCTAACAGCGCCAAGAAATTGATTTGAACTATAGTGAATTCCATTCTCTCAAAGCGGGCCTGCGTAATGTCAGTTGCAATTTCAGCCGATATTTTGCAGAAATATGTGTGCAAGCTTCGGTTTTGTGCTATTTTCAATAAACAAGTTTTAAGCAGGCCTCTGGTGGACTTTGACCTTCGAAGTTGGTGAAGTAAACTCGTCCTGATGCGCACATAAGGTTTCTGTTGCTGTTTTTAATGGATGAAATCATTTCAAATCGCTCTGCTTTTTGCATTTTCCCTGTTTTAGAAAACTGAGCCCTCATTCGTTCAAAACATCAACCAAACATGAAATATTTATAAATATGTAGTTGAATCATCGAAACGAGGCGAGCGCCGTTTCGTTTTCGTAAAGATATGTAATAATACAAAAATTTTATTTTTGTGTGCGTTTTTTCTGCATTGGACGGATACGCCTCACGCTGGCCTTCTCAAGAATGAAAAATATCTCTGACTGATTGTTTGCTGCTGGGCCATGACAGGAAAATCAATAATACTTGGACTGAAATTGTCAATTAATCCGTGCTGTTAAGATTCACACCAAGGTCACCGATCATAATTGCGTCTGTGACGTAACAGCTGCGCATGTTTACTGCAAACAATTCCGGTTCTTTGAACCTATCCGTGCGGAATCGTCAACAATCGATTAAGTGCCGTCGCCTCCGAAATAGAAATCGAATTAGTGAACCGCCTTGCGAACAAAGGCACGCTTAACACACGCGCTATGTGCCCAGTTCACGCGTAACACGCACAAGACTTGTCGGTCGACGCATCGCAGCGCGACCCGCAACACTGCGACACGAAATATTATCCCGATGTACCCGTTATTTGTGGCGTTGCGCCCATTGTTTCGCCGGCCACAGCTGCGAACAATTACGATCTTAACTGCGCCGGTTTGAGCCGCGATCGGCGACCTATCGCCGCGAAAGGTCACCTTTTGCAACCGCACCACGCTGCGAACCTCCCCTTGTACTTGGCTGCTGCCAAAAGATTCTCTTCTTTTCCTTATGATTTTGGTGTTGTGTAGAGAAATAGCAACAGATATGAAGGAAAAAAGAGATTCGGCCAGTCGGTAGAAATTCTGCATTAAATTACGATTTTGCAAACATTTATTTGAAGTCGCCGCAATTAAACCAACGCCTTGTGCGTTTTTATATTTGTATGCGTGTTAAACATTACCGACGCTTCGTGAAGGAGCTTTAGATTTACGAGCACGAGCGAGATCACACCCTGAAAGCAGATCGTTTTTCAGCCTTCGCATGCGTTACATACCATCGTTGTTATAAGGTCTCTTCCCCGCGGTTCGAACGAAGCCACAGAGCACAAAATGGGGTCGAAGTAGCTGAAGCGGAGAGTGTTGCTCAGGATAATAAGTTTAATGTCTTCTAAATGCGCGTTTTACGCAACTGGCCTTGTGTCCCTTTTCCCTGCGAACAGCAATGAATGAAAGATAACTGCCTTTGTTACTTTGCGTCGATTGCCTCTCGTTCGTCTGCTCGAGGGTTTTCGCGGGCTATGCGCTGTTTAATAGTTTGGTTGGTGACTATCTAAGGTTGCTTGAAGCAAACGCCTATTTTGACGTATCACGTTTGAAACGAGTTTCCTGGGCTGGCAAAGGAGACGGAAAAGTTTGCTGAACACTTGTCTTGATACGCGCCTTTCTGCAAGCTCCTGTACATTTGTTTGTTCTTGTCAGAGAAAAGGAAGAAAAGCGACGAGATCAAGGTTACCAGCATTTTCAGAGACAGGCTTGTAGAAGTTTCGAAGCAACCGCATAAGAAGCCCCAGCGTCAGAACTTCACTTTCGGATCTTTATCGGCGAAAGCAGCGCCACTCGGCGTCAGGAGAGTTCAGTTTGCACAGTCGCCAGACGGAGCTAGAGCGCCGCAGCCGTCGTGTGATCGACCACCCCACCACGAAAGGAGAGGCAACCCTTATCGTGATAAAAAACAGCTTCAACGGGCCAGGGTTTTTGCGGGCGCAAAACGCGAGCACAGACCTCAGCAGCTGTGTAACAGTAGGCAAGAACTGCCTTTCTGCGCGGCTTACTCTTACCACATTTTGCCATAGCTGTTTGTACCTTGTGTCACCAGGGGCGTAGGCAGGTTTTTGATTAGGAGGGGGCAAAAGGTGGAGTACAAAAACCTGAGTTTGGTGTGACAGAAATACCGCAATATTTCACATGCTTCCATTGGAAAACAAATTGGATAGCAGAATTAGGTTATCGACATCTTCGCCAATATGAGGCATTTTTTCCCAAAATTAGCTGGCTTCTTTTGTTTTCAAAATGGGAGATGTATGCTTCGCCGCTCTGCACACCCTGGCCACGGCTATAAGTGCGAGTCGCCATTTTCATTGTACTGTTTTATAGAATAGCACTTCACTTTAGCACAGGCCAGCACCCAATGTGAACAAACCGGTAGAATTTTTTTGTACAGTGTGAACATTTTGAATTAAGGGCGAAAATTTTTACTTGTAGATCTGTCCTTAAATTTGAAAAATTGGCGACCACCTTGCGATATCCATTGGCTCCCACCCACAATGAACCATTAATTATTTATCGTCCTGTGGTTTTCCTAGCTTTGCCAACATGTTGATTGCCTTCGGATTTTCACCAGGCCCGTAGCCAGGTTTTCAGTTTTGGTGTATGGGGAATACATTTTTAGGGGGAAAGATTTTTGTTTTTATTATATGTTTGAAAGAAATTTTTCTGGGCACAAAGATATTTGGGTAACTGCCCCCACGTGACTACGGGCCTGATTTTCACCGATGTGATTCGCGAGCATTTTTCGTTGCATTTGCAAAACTTTGCCGCAGCTCAAATACAGAGATGAATTTGTTTCGAAACGTTGTGTAAGCGTCGCTTGATGCTCGCAGTTCGCGATTCCTGGAAGAAAAAGTTTTTCGAAGAAAAGAAGAAAACGATGCCGTTGGAGGAAATCTGTCGCAGGCTGCAGAATGAGTTGAACAGGTCGGTCGTTGTTCAGCACCGGGAAAAAATCTCGAATTTTGAGTTTACACATCCACTGCGCCGTAGCGACTTTCACTGGCGGTGATTCCCCCGCCGTGTGATTGACGCGCGTGAAAAATTGATTTCTCATTGCCAGCGTAGTTACCGGTATTTTTGCTTTTTCATTTGTGTGCAAAACGAATGCCGATTATCGTTTCCTCTCTGTAAAAATAGGTTTTAATAAAAGTTGGTTTTAGACATACTCTGTTCTTCAAGTCTTCTTTTATTGCCCAGCTCCCATCAGCGTTTAGTCACCGCCATGGAAAGTGAAAGCAATTCCAAGAAAAGTAAAATCCCGACCCTTCCTGCCACCACCCGGCCTTCGATCAAGGTAAAGGGAAATTTGTTGTAATTTCGCATTGTTGAAATTTCACATCCTCATCAAGATGTTGACCGCACTTTGAAAAAAACGTAAGATACATATTTCAATCTGAGATGTATGTGCCTGTGAAAGTCACTGTGACGAAACCTGACGTGTATTCCCAGATGTAGAAATGATGAGTTGTTTTGCTCTTTATATGTTTGGGGCTTCTTTGGAGCTTCTGTCACCAAAATGTCAGAGTCCATTGGCCGCGTGTACCTTGAAAGCTGTTACTGCTGTTAGTGGTCATATGGGAGACCATCACGAAAAATGATTGCGAGAAAAAAATTTGTTTAATGACCGTTTTTCCCTTGAGGCGAAAGCCGGTAACTTTCTTTCAGTTGGAAAAAAATCTTTAAAAGTTTAATTGCCAGCACGTCTGAGCACAGACCCTACGCCAGTTTTCTGTTTTTTCTTTTTTACTTGCACCCTTGTCCTTCGTGCGTCATTATCTCACACGCATCACAAGTCACATGACCTCTAACATCGCCAGCGTGTTTTGAACCACGTCATCTCACCATTACTGCTGACGTCATTATCTCTCAGTGGTCTCCACTCCAGTGGCTTCTGAACATTACTTATGTATGCACAAGCATACATAAGTGATCTATGGACAAGTATACATATGTAATGCATATAATGTATGCATGTTCCTTGATCGCTGCAACAGAAACGTACTTGTCTCGGTTTTGCCCTAAGAAGTGATCGCGCGAATGAGATCCCATCAGTTAATACACTGCAGCGTTGTTCCAAGTCTCAAAACCGGCATTTGACGACGCCTTGCGCAATCGCTGCTGAGCTCTCACGGCTTAGGGCAGTGGTTCCCGACCTGTGGTACGCGTACCACTAGTGGTACGCGAAGGTCTTCCAGGTGGTACGCGAGTACATTCTGTAGATATTGAAAATAAGGCATGCAGACAAGCA
>JGI24159J19872_10002154_pt1 | contig 23058 bp, 13 predicted proteins | sample Ectturendosymbi4_FD_19872 | JGI IMG/M metagenome (IMG submission 19872) | reverse complement strand
AAATGTGGCTCAGCTCCTGTACCCCGAATACTTGTTCCAAGCAACAGCACGTTCTGAAATCGTGTTGGTGTGTCAAAGTGTGTTGTGGGGAGGAGCTGGTGCTCAACAAAGCATACTTTTTGCTGTCGGCTTTCGCGCCCTTGCCTCGTATAACTTGTCAGTGATGATGCACTGCTCAAGATAAAGCGATTTGTATTTCAATCGGCGACAAAGGCCAATAGGTTTTATTTTGTTCTTGTGGCGAGAGGACGCTCGAAGCTTCTGGCCTACACACGCCTATTGTGAAGCGTCGTCGCCTTAGCGTTATTAATAAACAAGTTGTTTCGGTATTATCGTGATGTCTGCGCTTCTTTTTTTATGAAGCTGCCAGATGTGATTTTTGAGCGGATTCAAGTTCTTTGATCAATTTTTTAGATCCAGGCCCAGCTATTCTCGCTAAGTACGGCCACAGCCGTGAATGTTCAGTAACTGTGGTGAAGATCTTCGTGCTACGGTAACTTTCTAGCAGTTAGTGCCAGTGAATTGATCTGGGAAGATAGGTAGCCTTCCTATTTAATGGTGCTAATAGCAAACCTGTGGTGATCAGGTCGATTTTTCTGATGTTTGAAAACAGACGCCGGAGAAACGGAGCTGTAGAAGATTTGAGGTCAACGGAAACTTCTAAAGAACGAAGTCATTACCAGTTATGCTTGTTTCTCGTCAACACAATGTTGACGTCAAAAACAGTAACAGCAATTGCGGAAAACCATTCTGGAATTTCTGGGTGCGCGAACAGCTGCAATAAATTTGTGTCAAAGCCGATCTTAACCGGGAAGGCGCTTCCCACTGGGGTGTCAACATTTTTCAAGGGGGCGTGAGCCCTTATGCGCTCTGGAACATGGAAAGTTACATCAATAAATGCATTTGCTTATACAACTTATTAATTGTCAAGGGGACGTGAAAGAAAGGACAATTACTTAAAGGGAGCATGGTAGAGAAAAGGTCAAGAACCACTGATCTTGATGAACCATGACACTGTTATGAAAAGGCACATCCGCTCCTATTCTCCGAAGTCCCTGTTTGAAAACCCTGTGCCCACACGTTCGAGGTAAGGTTGCGTGCGGCGATGTATTGTTGATCACCTTTGGATCTCATCCGTCAAGAAAAACAAATTCTCCGCACAACTTCCAATCCCTTGACCAAGAGGCCCTGCCTGCTGCATATGCGTTGCATATATATTTTTAACATCAACAAAAAAAGTTTCATGATACCCGCTTTGGAGGGTCGCGAGTGGTCTGCAGCGCTCATCTCCCTTTACTTGCACTTTCACAGTGAATACTGCACTGATGTCGAGTCAATGGCAGCACTACGCGTGAACCGTTTCCTTGCACCCTGCCATTGACGCCGGGCACGAAGTTGGACAGGCCGCAAGTACTGCTCTTCAAGACTCCACGGTGACCTGGCGGGGGATCGAACCCAGGATAGTTAACTCTATCCCATTTAACCGGTTACATTCAGGAAAAGCGTTAAACGAAAAGTAAGTCTATTTCAGATCAACTGCAAAGAACCCAAGCGCATGGTTCAGTTCTGTAAAGAACGTCGCTGAACTGGTGGCAACAACAAGGCTGATCTCGTTTCACCAAGTCAAGCTCAGTTTCGTCTCCGCTTCTGTTCTCGCCTAAAAGATTGAAGTTGAGCAGATGCAGACAGCAACCGCTAATCATTAAAAAAAAACCTTTATAAACACTGCTTTGCGAAAACGAGAAATAAACATACAATATGTATCGAACACGCGCAATGCCGTATAACATTGGCACATGGGTGCGTTGACTTTTGACAAAAGTAACCACTTACATGACCAGGACTTGGAAAGAAGTCAGGCGGTTCTTTGTCTGGGCTTGCACAGGAGCTTACAATACGCGCAGGTGTGTATTGGGGGTGGGAACGGCGTTCCCACAACTTTTTTTGGTGAGGGAATGCGTTCCCATACCTTTCTGCACTTGATCAGTGGTTCTTAAACTGGGTTCGATCGAACCCCTAGGGTTCAAGGAGCCGTTTTAGGGGTTCGACGAAGGTCATCTGAAACATGTAACCCATTTTTACTTCCTGTTATATTGGGCAAAATGAGGTTTCGACAAAAGCTTGGAAAACTATGTAAGGGTTCGGTGTGTTTGTAAAGTTTAAGAACCACTGCACTAGATTACAATAAAATATGGCTGCGATCTCACATTTGCTAGCCACACGCAGATTCACACTGCTAGTCAAAATTTTGCAGTGAAACAGGAAGATCCAGTATTCGAACTATTTGGTGCAGTCTTCCTTTTCATTTGGTGTTGGAACGGCGTTCCCACACCTTTTTTGGCACTACACCCCAGAGTACCAGCAAGCGTGTAGTTTGAAAATAAGACTTGTTACAGTTTCGTTAAACTTCACTAGGATCTCTAGCCAAAAGTTCAGGAGGATATTCGCCGAAGTATTTGGTCGCGAGGTCTCTTTGTAGTCCTTGGTCCCGCTGTTCTCGTTTCGCTTTTCGTCTCAAAATGGCGTTTCGCCTTTCTTTATTCTTTTCTAAGAAAGTAGGAGATCTGGTGGTTCTGTTGAAAAAACATTGTTGGTTTTGCCAAGGGCAACTTAATACCAATGGAAAGTAAATATTTTCTTTCCTGTGCCAACGTTAAATGTAGGACGTGAATATAAAAAATAGACGGGAAGTTGACTGAGAAAATGAAGCATTATTTGGAGCGCACGGCCGGGGGTAAAGCATCACATCCACTCAATAGAAGCAATTGAAAGTGCGGGTCTTCATGCGTCCCAAATTAATAGTTAAACTAGTCTTCTGCTCATTCGTTTGGCCTTGTAGTTCTCTTGTGCAAAAGCACCTTCTACTCAGGGTTTGGCAACTTTTCAACACAGTGTGCCAGTTCACGAATTACTGTATGTGAAAATGTTAATGAATTCGCGTGTCAAATATCTGTATTTGTGTGCAGAACAGTGCTGTCCTCAACAAACATCCTGGCCAAGTAAAACTAATTCCAAGTAAAAATCCTGGCAACACTAGTGCGGGTACACGGATTCTAGGGACGCCACAAACAAGATGAAATCCTGTGGAAAACAGGAAGTTTCAATATACTCGCTTTGTACTCTCTGTGGGGGGTCACGAATGGTCTGCGGCGTCCATCTCCACTTACTTGCGCCGTGAGCCACGCGGCTACTTTGGCAGTGAATACTGCACTGGTGGTGAGTCAATGGCAGAAATCCTCTGGAGATTACGGCAAATACAGCACTGTACCGTGCTTGTGACTAGAGGCCTTGCTTCGCTTTCTACAAGACTGTTAAGACGACCTCAGTTATAAGCACATAACAGAGGCGGTCCAGATGACCAGCCACATCTCAACACAGGCATAATTTTCGTTCAGCTCAACCAAAGAAACTACGTAATCCACGATATGAATCGGACTTATTGAAGCAGATTTATGTGCAGTAGCTATAGGAATCAATTCAATGCAGTTTCATTTGACTGTGAAAATATTAGGCGTGCCACTTGTGGCACCCATGCTAACACCCGTATTTAGGCTATGGCCATTATTTTAAATCCAAATTATAACGCCATTGCTTCGCGTGCTTTAATCGGTTTAAAAACAAACATGAACCTTATTTTTCTTTTCCACAATGTAGTTCTAACAACTGGAGTACCTACACTAGATTGGTGGTCGGTAGCTGGTAGCGGCCGTGCGCGGTTCCGAGGTATCGCTGGACGTTGTTTGGTTGGTTCCGCGTTTCCCAGCTGATCACCTCGTACTGTTTGCTGCAGAGCGGACAGCAAACTTTGTTTTCAACAACATCTGCACAACAGAACAAGAACTCGTTAGATGCACAAGCGTAGCCAGGGGGGGGCTATGGGGCCATGCCCCCAAAATGTTTGTAACATATAGTCATTTTGTGCTTTGAGAGGCGGTATCCCAAACAAAATAGTTTTTGCCTAATATCAAGCATATTTGGCCCCTCCCAAATTTTTGGGTTAGCTACGCTACTGTTTAGATGTGTGCATTTTCTGATAGCAGTAGCTTGGATGGTTAGCCAGTCCACGCCATTACTGAAAAACAAGGTGGCCTGCAATTGTCAACCAAGCTGCGTGATGCGACAAATAAGTGTACTGGCACATTTTAACCCATCTCCTAGTCAATGCTAGAGACACTGACAGAAAACGGATGTGGGGGATCCATTGCTATGAAAAAAACATGCTTTGTTTCAGTCAAGAGGGTTTGTGGGGAATTTCATTGAAAAACGATATTGTCGTCCCATGGGAAACAGCGCTTTCCTTTGAAATATTTGTGGTAACAGTGACACCTAGTGTTCCCCACTGGCCAAAGCATTAGTAAAGTGCGCTGCGCAACCAAATGCTGTTGGTCGTTTTTCTGATGCTTTTTTTTTCGCACGGAATAGAAGCACGTGGACTTCCGCAAATAGCAAACACTTAAATAATTTTTTCAAAATTCATGTTTNCCAGAATGCAATTTCTGTCAAAAAATTGGCAGAGTAAAACTTTAAACCTTGTGCTATGAGTAGATACGCATCTTGAGAATTCTGTGCAGCAATCCAAACGTTTTGCGCACGCATTGGCGATACGAAGTTTTTAACCCTGGGCTTAGACAACATGCGAAAAAGTGCATCTCAAGCCGTAGTTTTCGCTCCAACGTTTTTGAACAATCTTGGGGGTAATTCTGCTGCACAGCAAACCAGTATAGCGCTTTCGCATTAGGGTAACTTTTAACACTGCACAGTCACCCAAACGACCCGCAATTTCACTGAGAGCATCAGAGGAAGACACAAGCATGAGAGTCGTTTATTGTTTTATAGCCCAGGGGTGGACAAACGTTTCAGTGAGGGCAACATTGTTCTGTCTGTGCCTGGCGAGGGGCCAGGTTCTACAAATTATGCATTTTTATATAAAATATACTTTATTATTTTTAATTTACGTACTTAATATTCAAACTTAGTTTATTTTATCAAGAGGATGATGTACTTTATTACGCGTTTCTTGTGTTTTGTAGCTAGTCACAGTTTTTGACAATCTTTTCAAATCTTGGCATACTAAAAGTTCGCATTGCGTAGGCGAGGACCGCAAAAATGTTCAGCAAGCGGTAATTTGCCCAACGCTGGTTTACACCATTCCCACAATCTTCCACAAAAATTTAAAGTGTTTTGAAGCATGTAAACCTGAGCGAGCGTCACACTGGGAAAAACAAATGGCTCAAAGCAAAATATTTGTGTTCAAATCTTGCGCTCAAAAAACACAAACGAGTAAATAAGACATATGGCCTGCGCATATAGCAGCAAACCACTTTGTTTATGCTCCTTCCTGCGAGTAAACATGTTTATCGACCGTCCAGCTTGGGCCGCAGGACAAAAAATGATAAACGCGCAATAGAAACGTCTTTGTTGCAAGTTGGAAAAATCATTGGAAGGGCAACATTCGAACGAAATGAACTAGTAACTAAAAAGCGACGCCAAAAACCGGTAGTGTTTTTCATACTTACAACAACCAGAATGAGTTTGTTTCTTTAAAAACTTTTTTGTTACATAAAGCACTTTCATAAAATAAAATTTTTGACTTGATACCAAAATCACGCGGTGCTGTTCAATGCACTTGCTCCGCATGACAAGGTTCCAGAACTTGACAAACCTTGCATGAGTTTCGGATGTCCGGCCAGTCTGGCGCATTGCATCGGGTCGTTCCCAGCTTTGTTCGCGGCTCCGAGGTCGGCTCCGTGCTGCAAGAGACAGTTGGCGCTGCCGGCCTTGCCTTGTCGGGCAGCATAATGCAGCGGAGTGTCGCCGGCGTCTGAAAAGTAGAAATTAGACGTAATCTGGAGGTCAAAGCGCACAGAAACCTCCACAGCGGTATTTAACTTTCTCACCATCGGCCAAGTTCACGCCTAAACCAGTCTCCAGCAGCCAATGCAAGACGTTGAAGGCTCCATCCTTTGCTGCGCAGTGAACTGCTGATCGACCGTGCTTGTCCAGCGCTTGCAGCTTCGCACCTGTGAATTGAATCACTAGTGATGTCAACGCGTTTCAGCGTCATCACCAAACGGACTTCTTGTCGAGATCGTGCAAAACAAAGACAAATTAATACAGAGCCGAATGACCTTAGTGAAGTTTTGGCACCAAAACATTTTACAGCTAATGCTACCTTCCGAGGGTTGATCCGGCAACGTGGTAGCTAGATGTTTATCAACTCGAATTTTTGGTGCAACACAAATTTTTAACTGTCTAAAACATCGCCTTTCGCTGAACAGAGCTACAAAGAATTCGGCCACAAACTGTTGCAATATCTTTGATAAACTGCAACATTTAACTTAAACTGACAAACCAGAAAAAAGGCAAAAGTGCTTTATTGGAACGAGTTTTTCCCGATTTGCAAAATCTCTTATTTCACTCTAAATATCAAAATGTTAAATGTCAATTCGCGACACAAACACACAAAAAATCTGTTGCAATCGCTAATTTTTTCGCTGATATCGAAAAATTCGGTAAACAGCCACAGCCAACCAACAAGAACCAGCACCTTGCTTTGCTAGGAACTGTGCACACTTCAGGTGGTTGTGTGACGCCGCGTAGTGGTGAGGTTGACAACCGTGCTTGTCTCTGGCTCTGACGTCACCGTCATACTGCACCAGCGTACGTATACATTGCATACCTGTTCATATCGTTAAAGTAAGGTTAGGTTTTTCTTCGCTTTCACTTTTACCGCACACACACACACACTTCTATACATCGTGTTGCCAACATAGTTTCAGAATTAAAAACACAAAAAATCGTTTTCACGGCTTGGTTCGCTTGAATGCGCGTTTGTATAAACCCTGAGTAGAAATGGCACGGGTCGCTAATGGTCCGCTTTTCGGGCGGACCATCAACGTTGAACCAGCGTCCACTAACGATATTTTCAACCGTTAGATTTCACCGCGCTGCTACCGCCCGCTAATGATTTGAAAACTTTCAAAAGATTTTTTGAGTTGTGACAACCACTCGCGGGCGCGAAAACTGAACGAAACCACCTGGCGTTTGTGGAGACTAGTGACTTGAAAATTATCGTTTTTTTAATATGTACCAAATCACTATTGCTTTAACAGTTAAATTGTTATTGTTTGATACTTGTAAGTAAACCGCATAGTTGTTTAGCGGGCAATGGACGGGCCGGATTGAAAAAGAAAAAATGTCCTTGGTCCACGGGCCGTTAATGGGCTGGATTTTGGCGTCTATGGTCGGTCAAAGGATAAAAAAAATCTTGGACCGTGCTATCTTTACCCCAGAGGCTTCGAAAGCACGAAATCACTCAGGGACCACCCTCAGTTTTATTTATTGACACCCACCGGTTTTTGCATTCATCTTAGTTCAGCTGACCGCTTCAAATACTGTGAATTCATTGACATCGTTGCCATTTTTAACGCGCACAACGAATGCCCATAATTCGCATCGAGTTCTGCATGTAAGCGAAGCGTGGCGCACATAATATTCATGTGGTGTCAAAAAATAAATCAGAGTAAATAAAAACGAAACCTTCGTTGTTTTTAGAGGTGCAGATGGTGTCACACCTTTCCCATAGAAAATGCAAGTTATTTTTCAAAAGAGATTCGTTCAGTAAATAGATTCAACGAACTTTTTCTGCAATGGTACAACAGCTGTTGAGAAAAGACACGAAACTGTATGTTTCGTAATTCCGAACAGCACTCGGTATGTTTCGTAAATCCGACCAGCGCCCATACGTCGAAACACTTTCGAAGTGTTTTTCGAAAAAAGTTTTAAATTTTATATGATGTATATTTGTCGTTCCAAGGCTGGTTACAGCGGTAGGATCAGGTTTTGATTTGAAAAGCGTATGACAAAATCAAGTTTGACAAATTTGCGACAAGCTTAGTTCTAAGCGTTGCTATTCTGTGACTTCACTACTTATTTCATAAACATTTCTATAAGACATTAGCGTATTTATCAGGGATATTTAGACACCATGTCAAAAAGAAACTGGTGACCCTGTCTGTGTTACGCAAACTGTGTTGACCATCTGGCAGCTCTTCCCCATGTATATGCAACACCACGAGTTGAAACTGGGCAGTTACAAAGCTAATTCAACTGCTGAGGGACATTGACTCGGTAAACTTCTGGTTCTTTCAATGCCGTGGCGTCCTTGCACTAATTTGTTTTTCTTGCTGGAATACTAATTATCGCCAAATAAAATTAACTCAACTGTCTGAGCACTAACCAGCGTCCTGCTTTCACAAATGCTGTCTTTCAAGTCGCTACACCTGCAGGTTGTTCTTGTCAAACTTTGTTAGAACAAAATCTCGTGTTTCTCATTTAAACTGTGATTTAATTTTACAAATAGCCTTTAATTGATTCGCAAAGAATGAGCTAAACTTTCGAATTCCGCAGCAAATGTTTTCCCCGACTCATTATTTCGTAACAGAAAGATCAGAAAGTTGACTTCAAACCTTTCTGAAAAAGAAGCAGAACTTGTGTCTTTCATTCCTATTAGCTAAGTAAACATTAGTGAACTGTTACCTAGCGTACTTTCGCGTTAATGTGTGCATTTATTTTTTGACTAACTATAATCGACATTTATGTGTAATTTAACACCTGTGTGTATGTTTTGCATTCTGAGAGTTGTGGAACTAAGTCTCTTGTCAGTTGATACATGTGTTCGAGCTATTTAGATATTTCTCCAAGCAATTCAGTAGTGATGTAGTGCTAACACTCTAAGTACACCGTTGTTTCTCTGCTCGTTATTGTTTCGCATTGGGTCACTTTGTGTCATGTGATAGCCCTATTTATTGTACAATCTTCAAGTACTGTCTTCTTTTTTACTCTGTAGCTAAATCTCAATACATTTGTCTGTCCTCTGTTCGTGTTTGTTACTCATATGGTGGAATGATAACTCACTCGTTGCCTGCGTTTTCCGCTTGTACAGTATCTTAGGTGGCGATTTTGTGTTCACAGTTAGTTCAATAGGACCGCAGTTCAGCGTGGACAGAATCGCGTTTTTTTAGGAGTTATGCCTGCTGTCGTCGCCTGGCACAGTGACCCATAGTCTGGCAACCGAGTTGCGATCCCCGGTGTCTAGATTATCCCTGGTATTTGTATTCAGAAAATGGCGAGGTTCAAAAGCAGCAGCTTATACTTACTTCCGTTCATGGCTGCAACGTGCATCGGATATCTGTCGTGATCATCGACTTCGTCCAAAGTTATCCCGGATCCGAACAAAACTTTTAAAACGCTTGCTTTGTCACGGACGCATGCTAAGTGTGCAACTGTCCTACCGTCTTTATCTCCTATATGCGGATTGCAACCTGCGCGTAAAAAAAGTTCAGTACACGAAAAATGCTTTCTCTTCAGCTGTGAAAACGAGTAGTAATTGTTGATTTAGGCTGCTTTTAAAAAAAGCAACATTTTGAGGAAAATTTCGAACTACGAATCCAACCATGTGAACAAAACACAATTTTGATTGTAACTACGTTTTAAAAAGCAAGACGTTTGGTTATGCAGCTGGTAAAATCATTTTTAGCGTTCTATCAAGTCTGCACTTTTGATTCATATTAGCAGCGGGTCTCAACAGGTTTTCAGAATCATATGCAGATAATTTAAAATTTCAACGATACAATAATAAATCGTGGTTGATTATAATGAATGGACTCACATTACAATAAACTAAAAGATTTAAAAATAAAAGGTTGGACTTCGATCTTAATTGTTATCGTCTCAGAGCAAAGGTTTAGTTTAGGATGTAAAACAACCACCCCGTCTTTTCGTATAAAGCACACATGAATGCCCATTACCAATGGCGTATCCAGAGGTTTACGCAAGGGTGGGAAAAACCTAGCTGAAGGGGGGGCACTAGGCAACACTCAGAGAAAAGTTGAGAAATGATAACGAATCCGGTTGTGGATGTCTATACTAAAACCCGAAATCACGAGGAAAACACTCTGAAAAACGCAAAAAAAAAACACCTACTGAAAACGAAGACAATACTAAATACCGAAATATGATCTACATTCTGGGGACCGGTTTTTACTTTTAGCTTGCCAGGAAGGTGGTTTGCACCTCTGCCCTCCTGTCAGTTACGCCTTTGTCAATTACCAACATTACTTTTCTCTTCTACAAGTTCAAAACCATATACATTCACCAGTAGAAGTAGTTTTTCTTTATGTACGTAACTTCAAGAACGTTTTTGTGCATATAGCAATCTGGTGCAAGTTGAAAATATCATATTACCAGTTTTTGCTCAAAGGAACTCACCTCTGGTTAGTAGTATTTTTACACATTCTGCTTCTCCGTTGAGAGCAGCAAGATGACATGACGTTTGTCCATTTGCATCTTGATCATCAATGTTTCGAGTGAAGGAAACTGCATGGATTACAACAAATGTTTACACCCATGCATATGAAGATCTTTTTACAAATTCTTCGTCATACCTAGCACATCAACCACCTTTGGATGACCACCAATACATGCTTCATGTAATGGAAGTCTCCCTCCTGAGCTCTTGTTGTCTGGATCACCTCCTGCCTGCAATCCATTCAAAAACTTGATGGTGCATGAAACTATCTTAATGATACAACCAAATGAAAAAAAATAGCACAACTGTTTTTCTAGCCTTGTTTTTCTGTTTCCACAAGTAAACATGCTGCAATATTTAACTTGGACAAAGCTTTAGCAAACAAGTGTTACCGATGGCGATATATATTTGTTATGCTTAATTCTGTGATTGTGCACAAGACACCCACTGCTGTGCAACTTCTGCAACTCTTTTTTCATATTCTAGGCTAATACATTTAAATGCTCATTGTTAACATATTCGATACTGTGTGGTTTCTCACTGAAAATGGTCAGGATACTGGGCTTTTCTGGAGAGTTTACCATGTTTGTGCCAGTTTCATAAAATTAAAGCATCTTGTATTTGAAACCCAAACAAGTGCTTCAGTTGTTAAATCTGCTTTTTCTCTTCATGGTTTTTACACGAAAACATACGAACTTTCAAGAGAAAAAGGTTACAGCCAGTATCCAATTGAAATCTGTGATATATTGTTACGTCATTTGATTTGTGTTCCATTAATACCTATGACATACAGACACATCACCTGGTGACAAAATTGTTACAGACGGCAACAAAAAAACTAATAAAACAATAATGACATCAAAGCTTTGAGGTAAATTACAGATCTCTGTAGTACAGTTCCTATCCAGATTTGTGTTTTCACTTCTAAGAAAGCATGCTGTGGCCACTTACTCCTGTGGCCTGTAGCAGTACTTTGCCTTAACTGAAGCAGTTCTCTTTGGTTTGTGCTACTGTTTGCCATAGATTCCAGTTAGTATAGGCCTGCATGTCACTAGAACAGCTTGTTGATTTTTTATTTTGGCAATTATACACATGATTAAGTCTTGCAACAACATTTCTACCAATGTACCTTTAGGCTTGTTTTTAAACATATTACTTCAGGAAACAACCAGATGCAAGTTGTTGCCACAAAATAACAAATAGTAACACCATCACCGCTATAGAGCTTACTTCAATCAATGCAATTATTGTGTCAACTTGTCCATATGCTGCAGCTCTGTGCAAGGCTGATCTTAATTGTCCTCCACTGTCACGACTGCTGCAGTTAGGGTTGACCTTCATAGAAAAACAACAACATTCAACAATCAATAAACATCACATTTGGTGTACTTTGTGTGCAGTGGAAAAAAAGCATGCATGTTTTTAAAAATTTTGATAATGAGACAGTTTGAATGCATCAGCTACATTTAGTCAAACAAAACAAATCATAGAGATACAAAAATGTTTATTTGGATAATTCTTCTATAGGCAAAGAAACAAGGTTTGGTTTTTCAAATATTCTTGCACTGGAAAACTTGTATTTAACTTTAATTTTGTCTAAATCAAGACAATAGCACCAGAATCCAGCACATATTGATGTATTAAAGGGGAAAGTCGATTTCACTGCTATCATATTCAATCAATTAAAATAAAAATTGTACACGTCAACGATCAACATTCCAACCTTTTGAAAATTTGCATGCTTATTTTTTAAATATTTGAATGTAATTTATCTTTTATGGCATGAAATTGCAGGCTTATATAGCATTTAACAAGCTCAGTTATCCATTTCAGGAGGAATACAGATGTAACAGAATGCACCTTTTTGTCTGAATAGTATGTAAGTCACTGTTCATCATCATGCATAATTCTCTTTATACGCTTGAAATTATAAAAACATCCTTTTTACTTTTAGAAGCCCTTCAGGTAGAGCATATATATCACATTACCATCTAACTACAAAATATTCTGCTCAATTACTTTCATCTTTTAAACATCTTCAAATCACAGTTTCAATTTTACAGCTAAACCTCCATGTAAAAACAATGATTTAAGTATTAACTGCGGTACAGCACAAAGTTCCACTTCTCACCTTTAAATTTTTTAACAGTTCTTCAACTGCAGTAGTGTTTCCTGTTTGGGCTGCTTCAATTAATTGCTTTCCACATGAAACTACCTCAATAAAACATTTCATTTTTAAAAAAATGTGCAGAATGGAAAATAAATAAAAGTAATAGAAATTGTAAAAAAATATAGCATGAAGGGTTCCATAGTCATTCATATCATGTTTGGTTCATATTTGCATTGTTTTGTAGTTAAACAATTTTGGATATTAAGTTTTTGTAAAACATTTTTGGTGACAAATTTATGGTAAAATAAAACCTTAAACCTTGTTTAAGGTTTTATTTTANCATAAATTTGTCAAAACNAAAATAAAACCTTGTTTTTTTTAAATTTAGATATTTATACTCAAGCATTAATCACACTAATCTTACTAAAACATGCTTTAGGCTCACCCACATGACTTGGTAAATTAAGGAAAAACAGACAGCTTGACAGTATGCTAATATAAACTTCCTTACACTTTAAATTTGTAAAGGCTCTGTGAGCAATAAAAATATATTATCAATAAAATATTTTCTTTTCATATTAGAAAAAACAAAACAATGTTTTATATGCAGTATTAAATGACAGCAATCTAATCTCCAACATTTATTTTTGATCATTAGCTACTAGCCTATACTTTTAAATTAAGTAAAGCCTTGAGCCGAAACATAAATAATTTACGTTTCACTGTTTGCAGTTTTCATAACTAAAAACAGATAGAGGGTCTATTGGACAACAGTCGCCAGCAGGGGGCCAGTGGTGCCTGGACAACATCGCCAACAGGGGGCCATCTATTGGACAACATCGCCAGCAGGGGGCCAGTGGTGCCTGGCCCCCATTTAAAATCTGTGTTTCCCCATTTCACGTTTGGCCCCCCTGGTTGCTGCATACATCCAATATTGTATTTAAAAAATGTGGCCTCGCTGCTGTGAAATCCTGGCGACAGGCCTACATAGGTGGACAAAAATATGGGTCCGGATAGATAGCTTTCTCCATAAAATAAAACTGCAAAATTTGTGAAAAATAGGTGAACTGAAATGACGTCGGTAGTGTCTAAACAAACATGTCTGGTTTTTGCTTTCGAAGGACTACAACATCATATCCTGCTTTGAAAGCCATATCTGGATTTATGCTAGATATAAGACTGAGTTTGAGCCTATCAAATGATGGCAAACATGGTCAAGTGGGAAGTGATTATTCCAGCTGTGTGAAGGGTTGTTGGTTTGGATCTAACCATGATTGTATTGGTTTTGTTAATACAGCAGACACTTTGATGTTTTGACATAAGATTATATACAGTATTGTCAGAACTTTTTTTGGGAGCATTTTTGATGTACTTTTCTTAAAAACTTTTGAAAACAAGACATAGATTTATGGTTAGAGTTTTGAGTTAGTGCTATGCTTTAGTTTCAGGGGTAGTATTTAGGGTTAGGGTTTAGTCTGTGTTAGTGTTTTTAGTTTTACGCTTACGGCAAGGCTTAGGTTTATGGTTAGGTTAAGGCTTACAACAAAATAATCACCACCCTAATCCCTTATTCTGAGAAGCAACTGACATGTAAGAATTGCTTAGATATTTTACAGAGATCAGTAATTTTGCTTGAAAAGGTTTTTTATTCCTTCAAAAGTGAAAACTGGATATGGTTGTTTGGATGCTGCCAATGATGTTTGTAAATTTTCTGAGAAATGAAATTTTTTTTCATGGAAAAAAAACTAACCAAAAACAGGTTTTTAATGCAATAAAAATATTTTGATTTGAAAAAATGGATGACTTTTCCTTTCATTTTTTCCTTAATTTCTCATAGCCTACTGTAGCTATAGACATCTAATTCAAATTTTAGATAGCAGTAGAGAAGCCCTTTTCACGTGATGAAAGCTACTGAGCATAACAATTCGGGGAAGTAAAAAATTTTTCATGGAAAATGGCTTTTGATCCCCATGCAACAAGATTTTCCATACGCCAGTGTCTTTATGCAGTAATGTGTGTACCCCTACCTGTAGCATTAGGAGATGCCAAACAACACAGCTTGCTTCTGCACTACACATGACATCGGGATGGGGATGATTTTTGGAATGCATGCTACTGTTTCCATATCCTAATTTTTTGACCTCACCATCTTTTCAGATAAATTCCTCTGTCAGAAGGAACAATCCATTATTAGACCGATGAAACTACTGTATTCTCTATTTAAATCACTGTTTGATTTCTGAAAATTTCCAACAAAAGTCTTGAAAATTCGAAGAGAACATTGAAATAAACAAGTCAAATAGAAAAGCAATAGCATAGCATGAAAACCATACCTACGATCGGTGAGGACATCTTCAGGTGAGTGATATCAAGACTCTGCTTTAAGATCACCGTTATGCCTTGCAAAAGTTCTTCTAAACAGCGACACGCCCATCTCCAGCTAAAATTGCAATGAATGATAAGCGTCAATTACCATAACAACTTTGTCTTCACATTGATTCAGCACTACGAAACGTAATTGGGAATGAAAAGAACCCACTAAAAAGAGTGCAAATACTCTAACACTCACAGAAAGAGAAAAAACTGCTGTTGTGGAAGAAAAACAAAAGGTACAACTATCCATAAAATTAAGCTTAGCCGAAAAAAACATGTTTATACATGCACTATCGTGGAAAAAATGTGAATTATTTCCAGGATTTTTAATGAAGATACGCATAAAATACCAGATATCTGAACAAAGAAATGGTGGATCCGGCCGGGACTTTCGCAATAACAACCATTTCACCCTCTGATACGGAACCCCTTTGTAGTTATAGCACTTTTTCTCTTGGCTTTCCAAAAATGTCGCACCTATGCTTGTAGGTTTGTGATGGAGAATTTGCAAATTGCAATGCACTGACGGACTTTTTCAAAACAAAGAAAAGAAACAAGGAAATATATTTTCAGTACAAATTTTGACTCTAAATAGTTAGATGATCATTTCTTTCATTTTCTAAGAAAGAATTATGAAGAGTATTGTAGGTCGGTGGCAGAGATAAGTGGACTGTCATATTTAACGCTCCAGATTAAGTCCTGATTATTATAAACTCACTAACTCAGTTCACCATCATCAAAAAAAATTGTAAAATGTGATGTCCAAGTTCGAAAAGTTAACAAATTACAGCTTTTTAACAACAAAAGTCACGCAATTCTTTTCCTTAATTCAGTCCAATTCCGGTCCTGATCATAAATTTTTGAAGCGGTTTACAGTTCGGATTCAATCCAAAAAAAATAGTTATAGGCCGGATCCAGTCCAATCCAAGTCCAGCTCATTGAGTGAATAAGTGCAGTGCTCATCTCTGGTCGGTGGCAACCTATGTCACATCTTGAAATGGTTTGCAGATTGAGTAATCCCGCAACTCTGTTCAACCAATTTTATCAGTCTCTGAAACATTTCAGTGCACCTAACCAAGATGGGTAGGCCTACGGGTCACAAATGCAGAATTCGAGTCTACTGTACGTCATGGGGCTCTTGACTCTAAGTCGAGTCATTCTCAATACGTTTGAAGCCAAGCAGAATCGCAGACGAGTGAGAGTAGGACTATTGCATTTTCAGGTGTCTGGAACATTTTGGGTCTGCTTTTGTTTTTTTTACCTGACACGAATGCCACATCAAACAGGTGTTTGTCAGCACTAAAGCGAGATAAAAACTGACTTGCGTAGGCTACAACCAGGGCCTACGAGAGGGGATAGAAAATTTTCTGATAAAATGCTCGAATGTGCGGAATTTTTGCAGATGGTAAGTTACGTTTTACTTGAAACAATGTGTATATGCTGTGAAGATGAGAAATACAACGCTTACTTCTTTGGCTGCTTTTAGCATCTAGGCCTACGACAATTTTGCATAAATAGTGGGAGTGGTGCTGTTTTGCGGTAGATTGAGAGTTGTAAGAACGTACTGAAAAATGCCGAATAGCGCTTACTTGTCACGAAAAGTAGCCAATGAAGTTGTCAGGAATTTAGCCTCTTCAGATATGGTAACCCTATTTCGTATAAATGAATTGAACTCCGATTCATGCTCAGACGTAGACTCTACCTTGTGAAGTCGTTGTCAGTGTAGGAGTCGGTCATCAAGATCTCAGATCTGGTCTAGAATATATGTCTCTGCCTCGAGCAGTTTCGCTCAAGACCATGTAAGATGCAACACTCTATCAATCTATTTAGTCTTTCCGCTGTTGGTCTGATTTTCGGAATGGAAAAACCAGATGAAATCGTCGAATCTGAGGCTTGGAAACGCCGACATATAGGCTAAGCATTTTGTGCCATCCGTGTAAGTGTCGCATGCAGTCAAGCAAGGTGAAGGGTCAGATATATTGTTGCACTAAACATAGAGTTGGTATTTCACTACGACAAATTGTCAGGTCTCGAGCCTTGTTGGTCTCGTCTCGAACAATCAGGTTACGTTTGGCTTTGGCTTTTTTAAGCAAGTCTAGGATAGAAGTTTGAAGCATTTAGTTCTTACTTGGTGTGTATGGTCTTGAGTGTCGACTGCACTACTGGTTGTCCGGGGAAATTTGTTGAGAATTGGTTTAATGGTCACAAGACCCATTGGTCAAGGTTTCTTTGTCCCCAAACTGTAAATACTCGATGTAAAGCTCAACTGTTCAACCCGTTTGTGAAGGAAAAATTAAAAGAGTTGAAAATGCATGAATTTCAACAGCTTTCATAATGTCTGGTTTTTCATTCCTGAAGAAGGTTTAGGAATCGCTTAATATTTTGGAGAAAAATTTGAAAAAATCGTGATTTGAATAAAAAAATAGCGCATTTTGGTCGGTTATTAGTTGCATTACAATAATTGTTATGGCAAGAGCATTAAAGCACTTATTAAAAATGTTGTGCAAAATGCTTTATTTCACTTGGATAAATGACTGCTCTCCAGTACTTTTCCAAAAAATTGATATAGTGAACAGTGGTAGTTCGAGTATATCCTCCATTTGGTTGGTGAAAACGTTTAAACATTTTTCGGGAATGAACATTTTGCAACAAGTTGCATGAGATCATATTTAAATAACACATCTTTTATCGCGTTAACCAAGCGGAACATTGGTATGTTAACTTCAACGCAATAGATATATTTTTGTGGGGGCAGTCAGACATTATGCGCAGACGTGTTTCTCTGTTTGGTGGCTAGTGAAGCAACTTTACTTGAGCATGAATGTCACTTTTCGCGGTCAGGGCATGCAGACCAACACAAAAATATTTCCTAAACTGAAAAAATCCCAGACACGCAGAAAAATAGTGTTGTAGAGCTGAACCATTTTGGATGGGCCGCGAGTACATATTTTATGTACACAGCTGTGTTGCATTTGCTTTATTCGAGTTTTAGATGGGGTTTATGAATGGGTCGCAGCACAGAAAAGGTTGAAAACCACTGCCCTAATGAGTGTGGCATGGTGATTCGCCACATACAGCGTTGAATTCGTAGCAGCAATAGTAGAGTCTACCTAGTCGGGTGGGGAAAGTTTATTGTTGCTGTTACACGGAGGGTCGTTGGTTCGACTCCATTTTTATGTGGCTCAAGGCAACGCAGCATTGGGTAGATGCAGAACCGTCGCCAGATAGTTTTCAATAGGGTGGCTTTGCATTTGTGCAGGGGGGCTTGATATTATAAAATTAACCAAAACTCTACTGATTTATAGTGTTTCACGTTTCAATTTGGGGGGGGCTAAGCCCACCAAAGCCCCCTCGTGGCGACGGGACTGGGTAGATGATGAAGTGGATGCCATTTTGCGCATTTGACCTAAGGTAACCTCGCGCGATGAAAACGCTGGAAACACTGCTCGTTTCTGCGTCAAGGTAGTAACTACGGATCCGCCTGGCATGACACAGCTCGGATAAAACGCTGAGTTTATCAGTCAGACGGCAGCGACCTCGTAGCCTAACAGGTAGGTTCGAGGGCTCGTATACCAATGCTTTTCAGTTCGGCTCTCAGCTTTACGACTTTCGTTTTGGTAGCAGTTGCACAAGTTTCCACACTTTTCATATTTTCCGTTTTGCTTTACGTTTGGGCTTTAGGTTTATAACGGAATCAGTCGAGTACAGCACAAACTTCCCTCCGGCCCTACCTTGTCGCAGAAACGAGTAGTGTTTCCAGCGTTTTCATCGCGCGAGGTTACCTTAGGTCAAATGCGCAAAATCGGCATCCATTTTATTATCCACCGCAGCATTGTGGCTGCAGCACCACAAGATCTGCAGTTATCAGTTCCACAACAGGCTTGGCTTCGTTTCACGGATTCCCATCTCGCAATTTTACCAGCTGTGTTCTTATAGTATGGATTTTGGTGAAATCATGCATAATATTTTATCAGGTAGTTTTTGGCTAACTTTCATGAGCATTCAACATTTCTTCCTGTAACTTTCGTTTGACAGTGCTCGACATTCACTTTGTTTTATGCTTCGAAGGTCATTTGCATGATATGACAATGCAAAGAGTGACTTTCAAAGTCATCAAACCACATATGGGCACTCTTGTCGAACTGCAATAACCATTACTGCATTTCCCTCACGACATCTAGAATGTACAGAAATTATTACATGATAAATGATGTTTTTCGAGAAAATTCCTTTCTTCTAAAGGTGATTGACAGCCAATTTCATCAGACAAGCAAACATTGCGCGAATGAATTTCGCATGATTGTTTATCAGCTGTTTCTTAACTGTTATTGATTTCGGCAGCAGACCGACAATCTACTTATTTACTGGTAGCTTGATATATACCGCAGCAAGCTAACAAGTGAAAATAGGATCAATACATGCGCTTGTAGTTCAGGTCTGTGCTGTTTCTCACCAAGTTCTATCACAGCGCACTACACTTGGCAGAAACTATGGATTCCACCGTATTCCGGGCAGCGAAAATTTAGTAAGTAGCAGACCAACTCCCTTTTCTTGATAACTTTACAGGTTAAAGACCAACCGCGGCGCGAAAAAACTTTGTTTATTGTGAACAAACATCGCAGGCATCGGCTTCTGCGAGGAGGATGCAAATGAACAAGGCGGGTGTGTGGCGACGCACTGGGCAAGGCTGAAACGAAAGCCTGCAGGCGGAGTCCCTTTTGAAACCGTTCAAATGATGCCGTGGAAAAATGGTGAGAGCTGAACCAGTCAGCGCGACATAAATAAGCAATAAAACTGGTCTGCCGTTCGAACAGACGTTGTTTTGAAGACAATAGCTCGGTAAAAGGCGGACGTAGCTGAGTGGCCTGGTGCAGGAAGCAGGCTTTTCACTGTAAACACAAGCAAGGCGACAAGGCGCAGCAGAATAACAAGGAGCTGTCCACTTATTGCATGATAAGTCAGGAAAGCAAGAAGTATCGAAGAAATGCACGTCGTGAACATTTAAAACACGCAAGAAATGGCACAATGTGTTTCACAGCACGTCACAGTAAGGAACGCCCGGCACCTGCGATTGGTGGTGCGAAGGAAATGGGACGAAATTTCAGGTTTGGTTCTGGTAAACGTCAAGCGTTCGTTGAAAATATCAAGCGCTTGAATTGTTTAGAAAATCTACCACACTAAGCGATTGACTCTTCTCGTATCTAGGCAGTACAGCCTTTTATAATAAGCATATCAGTGATATTGAAATTATTCTATAAACAAATCACTGACATTTAAATTGAATGAAACATAAGCGGCAAAGCTCGCACAACTCCAACCATTCTCATTCTGTTCCAAAAAACATTGCAACAGTGAGCGTTTTTAAGCGATTAAATGATTTTTGAGCAAAACCTATTTTCATGGCATCTCTTTCGAAACAAGACGTCGAATCTGCAAAATCCTTTTACCAGGAACATTTTTTCGAAAACCATAAAGGCAACGTGTCTCTTCGTAGAACTGTTCACATCTTGTTGGCGCAAGCAAGATACTACAATCGCCACCATCATACAATTCAACTTAGTACCTGGGTGTAGGTCAAATGTTTTTGAAGCCGCTGACAGAGCAACGTTGCTGCATAACCAGATGACTGCTGTGTTATTGTCTGATGCCGGTGAATCTGAGACTAAGACAAAATACCAGGCATCTGCTCAACGAGATGACTTCGTGACTTACTCGTACGAATAATTCAACTGTTTACAGTAGCTGCAAGCGATAAATATCACGATGACGGTCTTGTATTTTACGTCATTTGTTAACACGTTGACGTAAACAACTTAATCGTAACCAACTGCCGACAATGCAGTAGAGATGGGGAGTGCTGCTTTCTGTAGTGCGAGACGATCTACTTGGAGCATCGCTAACTTGTCATCGGTAGAACAATCAAACAAGTTCGCTTAATAAAGTAAGGTATAAAGAAAGATCAGTAAAATTTATTCATAAATTACACGTTTATAAATTGCAGCTTTTATACAGGTATATATTCGAACAGTTATAGATCCTTCAGTAATATAGAAAGGTATAAATTTGTTATGATTTTCATATGTTTATTGTTTTTCATGAAAAATTACGAAACAAGAAAGATGTAGCTGAGCATATCTTTCAAAGTGAGAGCTAAATTGACTTCTCTTCATATCACCAACAACACTTCATAACAGCTTTATAAAGCTTCTGTTAAGCGCATCTGTACTTGGCACCAAACTATGGTCTGTGGCGCAAAGTTCACGCTGACAAGCAGAGAAACCACATGCGCCGGCCTGGGAAGCTGTGTTCACGCTCACGGGTTGTAGACGTTCTGTAGGAGTGAAGAAGAGTACCAAGGAAAAAAGACTTTTGCGACGACTGCAGCACGTGCCAAGTGCGTGTTGGCAGAGAATGAACCTCGCGCCTATCATCGCNACAGNGCAGCCACCCTGGGCAGCCGACGCCTACAGCCGCTTGTAACTGACAAGGCGCGAAGGGGAATTATCACAGAAGCAGCAGTCAGCAACTGGAGCACGAGCTTTCGGCAGACGAGCGCTGGACTTCTTTGTCCACGGACAACACGGTGGCTCGTTTCATGCGAGGATAGTTCTGCTTCATCAGCGGCTTCTCGCACTTCAGTTTGTGCGCCAAGGTCAAAAAAATCGCCTCGACATTGTCGAGCTCGCTGTCCGCTTTCGCCGACGTCTCGAACAGCGGCATGGAATGGGCGTCCGCGAACCTCTGGGCCGCGTTCGTTTCCACCTGCGTACGAAAAAAAACATGAAAAATAACAAAAAAAGCGTGTGTCACAACATTGGCTGGTTTAACAGTTGTTTCTGGAATCAACTGTCACGAATAATGAACTATTATGCTAAAATCACAGCCGCCTCGAGAAATATGACTTGAAACTTACCGCAGTGCATCGACGGTGAAAATTTCATCAAACAGGCATTTTATTCTTGACAAGCTTTCACGAAAAAGAAACCGGAGACATTCCAACGTAGAAAGACGAGCATCACGTAACGCGGTGTCGGGGGTGCTCTCATATCATTTTTGTTCACAAAAAAACTCCAGCAACAGAACTTGATTTAATGGTTTGGCTTCGTACAGTTTTGCATGGAATGCTTTGTAGAAATGGCNGGCAAAATTTTTCAACTTCANTTTCGGTGAAAAGCTTTCGAAGAACTACATGCGTTCTTGGTTTGTTTCTTGTCTNACGAGAAAGCAAAATCAGGCGCAAGGAAAGACTTCCAGTGCCATTTAGTAAAAGCAATTCATGTTATACNACATTTGTTCCAATCTGAAGTACCAAGCGTTGTGAAATTTTTGAGGTCAAAGTCGGGACTAGCTGTTGTTAACCCATGCGTGAAGCCAACAATGGGCTATGTTCGCAACGAACTCTTTCAACTCACTAACTTGGAAAATAGCCCAACCAACTTGAAGGTTAGATCAAACACAGACACGAAAGCAACAACCTGTATATTATCTTGTAAGTCGCATTTATTTCCGACTAAGATTCTGGGAACAGTTGACGGATTGAGGGAGTACTGTTCGCATTCATCTATCCACGCCGGCAATTCTTGAAATGAAGATAACTGAGAAAATGGTATAGAATGCAATTTTTCGTTAAAACCAAACCGGCAGCATTCAGCCAGGAAACTGAAACAAATACACGCAGTCGCTTGATGCAAAATGCGACCTATACAGAGAGAATTTTCCAGTCATATTAGTAAAACAACGAAAAGCTGTCTTTGAAAATGCACTTACTGCAAAAACAACCTTGATACCCCTTCTCAGGGCGTTTCATCTGAAGTTTTTTATACTGCTGATAAACAAAACCCCAAATTTTCGCACACTGCAGTTATACCACAGAGACAACGGTAAATTTTAGCTTCTTGCTTTTCTAGATCATTTCTACTTCCGTAGATCACTTCTATCACAGGAAATCTTAGCTTCTTGCTTTCTAGATTACTTCTATTTCGACTGCATTCACAAACAAATTTTAGACAACAGCGACGAAAACGCAACATAATCAAAATGACCGATGTGCTTTCAGCAAAACATCGCTAAGTTTTATTAACGTTACCAGCTTGTTAGCCATAAACCAAACGCAGAAATGAGAAATGATGCATTTGAGTTAGAGAACAGCTCATCTAAACCACACAGATTCCAACCGAACGTGTATTCGCAGTGGCTCATATTTTATAATGACGTTCAACGAGCTTGCAAGACAGTTTTCAATAATCAGATTAACAGGAGCTTTAGA
>JGI24159J19872_10002152_pt1 | contig 23068 bp, 12 predicted proteins | sample Ectturendosymbi4_FD_19872 | JGI IMG/M metagenome (IMG submission 19872) | reverse complement strand
GAAGACAAGCGATGATCGAAACTGAATCGAGTCTCATCCCTCAAGCTGGTTTTCTAAACATCACGCGAGCTGTACGTCAGTCGACGACCAGTGCTGGGGGTGATTCCCCAAAACGCCTGTCGCGTGATCAGCACCCGACCGTAAATTCGCTTTTGAATGGGAGAAGAGCAATATTTTAACCGTTTCCGACAAACTTCATTTCAAGGAATGAGCAGCAGGTAACGAAACCTTAGGAGTAATTCGTATTATTTATCCTGACCTATCATTTACCCTTCAATCGTCAGTTCTTTCAAAATTCAAGGTTAAAGCAGAGCGAAAGTTGGAAGTTTTGTAAAACCGCATAAAAAACAACGCGAAAAACAATATTAAAGGTTTAAATTTGAACAGTACAAGACCAGTATTTTAGCTAAGAAAAAGGAAAGAAGCTAAATTGCATCACACATTAAGTCTATAAATTTCAAGAACGTTTGTCTTGAATTTATATAGATATATCCCACTTAATAACTTTTTACGGCGATGCCAATAAACATAGCAATAGGAATGCTGTTTCAGTTCAAGGAAACACCTGATTCATCATGATTAACAGTGAATATGCATGTAAGAAATTTCAAAAATCAAGCAAATGGCTGTAAAGCGGGTAAAATTGCACGAACAAATGGCTACACGGGACTTTATGTCACAAGCGTCACGCATGATATGATCTGATCGACTCGCTAACAGTAACTTTGCACAGCGGACAAACGGCCGAGCCAGCAGAACAAGCAACACAACACGCGATATGTCCACAAGGTAAAAATACAACAGTAGCAGCTTGCTTCACACAAACTTTGCATGAACGTGAAATTTTGATGGCTTCGAGTTCGTTTTCTAAAGCTTCGGCTCCTGAAAGCCATGATGATGCATTCGATGTTTTAGAATACGAAAGCGCTTTGTCTTTATCATTGTAGCAAGGTTTTTGCTCAGTTGGGTGGTGCAGAATAGCTTCGACTAAGGCCTCAACAGACGAGAATCCAGATTTTCTCTGGCGGTAATTTCTGTAAAAAAGTAACTTTTTTTAATTGGTACTGAAGAGAAACTCGAAGAAATTTTCTTTTAATTAATTTAAAAGATAGCTGACTTTGATCTTACCTACTGACAGCTTCACGAATTTCTTGGTCACTGAATCCCAAGTCTTTTGCAAGGTTCGCTATCTCAGAATATAGAAGTTCTAGCGAAATTGCACGGTTCAGAAGGCGGTCCTCTTCATGTGGATCGATAATTCGAGGTAGCGAAGCATCTGTTTTTGACCTGCAAATACGCAAATCAAATCGCTCGTTTGTGATTCACCTGTTGGCCGAATGAAAATATTGATAACTACTTTTTTTAAGGGACGTTTACCTCGAGGGAACTGTGCTAGGAGTAGAAAAGCTCGAACCAGGAGTTGAGCCGTGGAAGGAGTTTGTCATGCACGGTCTGTTCAAATTTGGAAATCTTGAAGTAACTTGGCAGACGAACTCTAGTCCTTTCTCCTTCAGGATGAACTCGCATCTAAAACAGCAAAATGTGCAATTAGCATGCTAGATGAAAATCAACAAAAGTTTTTCGAAAGACTCAACGCACGTTTGGGAATTTGCAACTTATAAAAATTACATCAAAGCAGTATTGCCGTGAACGGGAGATCGTAACAACTCCTCACACCAATAAAGTTCTAATTTAGCCAGAAATTTATTTTTTTATTTTTTATGCCATGAAGGATATAGATGTGACTATCTTCAAATTCAAATGAGAGCATGTGTTTTTAACAAAACGTACATAATTAAGCAGGTTTTCTGGTATATTATTTGCCATTATATTGTAATTTTTTCAAATATATTTGCTCAAAAATCGCTTTTATCAAAAATTAAGCACTTGATCTTTCATTTCTTTGAGCATCCAATTAAGACGAGAGATTTTCCTGTTCAGTATTTTATATAAAATGCTTTTCTGACGCAGAGTCAAGCACATGAGAGAAAATCTATACTGGTAATTCCAGATAACAATATAATCTTTAAGCATTAAAACAACAGAAACTACTCACGTCGGATACCATTTGGCGTGTTCAAACCATGGATTGACGAATCCAGCCAAGTTTTGCAAGCCACCGTTGCAGTACCAACATTTTAAGCGGTCTCTCTGGCCTGAAAAAATCGTCCTTTAATTACCGTAAATGCCATCAGTCGTGATATATGTTCCAGTTGACTAGCACAGACCCGCAAGCTGGGGGGCAACCGGGCAATTTTCTCCCCGAAATTTTCGAAAACATGTTTAGATGTTATCAGGGCCGGTCTTCAACCGATTGGACCGATTGCTTCCAATCGCACCCCACACCAAAGGGGGCCCCACGCTACGCCTACTAACTTAATTTCAATCGAAGCTGCGTGTGTAGTGCCGGCGCGGGGCCCAAAGTAATTTTTAAGTGTGAGGCCCGTTTCCAACGAAAATCAAAGTGAACGGCACGTTTTTTAACGCCCTCAATCATCATAATTCCTTCTTTAATTGTAACGATAGTCTTTGTTTTTCGGCAATCTGTAGTCTAACTTTTTTCAATGGCAGCTAGTTACAACAGAGAGGGTTAAGTTTTGAAGCTGTTTTCTGTTTCAGTTACAAGTGTTTCGTATTTGGCAGGTCAGGTTTTAATAGTATCTGCAAGATACTATCCGCAGGCAGGCTACTGCCTGTTTTGAAAAATTTCTGAAAAGTAGGTTTATAGTTATTGCGAAATCTGCAATTACTTCATATATTTCTTCTTAGAAATCGGAAGAGAAAATAGTTTTTTTCAAGACCTGCTCTAATAAGTGGTTTATGTTCTTAACCCGGTGCTCTAGCGGATTTCACTGTCTGTAACCATTATCCAAGTGTAAGATATAGTAATTGGAAGGTGCTATACTGGTGTTTTGTTTTTTGTTTTAATAGTTGGATTTGGGCTATTTATTTAAGAATATATTTTTTCTGTAACTAAGATAAGTACCATGAGTTCAAAGACCAACAAACATAGGCTAAAATTTTAAATGGCATTTAAGAGAAGGCTAAAGCTGAGGGCAAACAAAGCCGAAAACAGTAAAAGAAAAAGCATTGTAGAAGCATTTTAACAGAACTATATCTCAGAAAAAGCTCAGGAAGAGCCACACCACAGAGTAGATGGCAACAGCGTAGACAGCTAGCCTGATGAAGTTATGCCAGATAGGTAGTCAAGCCCGCAACCAGATGGGGCAACCGTCATTTATACCAATAACCCCCTACATTTTCAAAAACCTGTTTAATTTTTTGGTACAACAACAAATTACAATCATTTTTCTTCCCAAAAAATCAACTGGTTGCGGCCCTGCAAATAGTCAAAGTGGAAGTTTATGCACGGGAAGTGAGATAAGTCATTTCGAAATTGTTGAGTCTGACTAAGAAAGAAGCTGGTGCATCTGATGAGGCTTGCGAAAATTGAAAATTTGTCGGAACTATTGGATTAATAAACGATTCTGCTACATGGCCAGTTGTCGTGAGTCGGAATGTTAGGAACTATTTAGCCCAAAGAGTCGAACCACTTACAGTCACAACAGAAGTTTCCCCAAGAAATGAGAGTGATGGGACATGTTTTTTTAATTTCCCCGACAAAAGAGTATTGCCAGATGGTGAAGCGGTAGATTGCCCATGGCTGATAGACTCGACATCGAAAATAGAATCTGTTGCTATAACTGCAAAATTGTAGCTCTGTATGTGCAGTCGCACTACACCAAATATCTCCTCTCTGGAGGTATTGAACGTAGCAGCACATGTATTTATTGGGTGTTACGGCGTTATCCGTAAGGTTTGTGCTGGAGAGGTGAAAGTGGCGTCATGCCCCCGACCTCCCTTTCACATCAACGTATTATGACGTGATGCCCCCCTCAAAAAGTTCTGCAACCGCTACTAAGTGTGGCCTCGCATAAGTGCTTCCAATCGGGCTCCGCACTTGCTAAGGCCGGCCCTGGTTGTTAAATACAACGACAAGTTACAAAAATCCTCCCCCCCCCGAAAAAACAGCTGGTTGCGGCCCTGGACTCATACAAAACTATATCTGGTGAAATTGTTGAGATTTTATTCCTATTTGAATTTTGTGTTGGTTTGCATGATTACCCAAGTAGAAGAATCCTGCTTCGCAGATTTCTTGAGGTGACGCATGGACGCGATTGGCCGACCAGGCCTGAATCCGGTCAGAGAAGGTTTGCAGTCGAGCGTCTCTACCGCGCATATGCGGGTTGACTGGATTATTACAAGGAAACAGTGAATCGTTGAGTGATTCTTCAGCGGCTCTCTGGAGATCTGCCTGACAAACGTCTCTCCCACTCTCATCAGCGCCGACTGTGCTCGGAGCAGGCTGCGCAATCCCTGCTGCTGCCTGTTGCTCAGTTGAAGAAAGCTGATTGTTTCCGTCATCGGTTTGTCGAGTGTCTTTATGTTGAAAATGCATAAAGGTATGGGAAAAATCATCTCTTTGTTATGAAATCGCTGAAGTTTAGCTACCAATGCATTTCGACTAGCAACTATTCGTCCGTCTTTAAGTTATCAAATGATGACAAACAATAAATTACCAAAGTGTTGTTAGTCTAACGGGCAACAGCTTCGAGGAATACAACATTTGCGAAATGAGACTATTCCTGTTATGGCAACTTCAGTAGCGAATGCTTGCTGTCTTTATAAATCACGATAGCATTCGAAAATTTTCTAAGCATTTACTGTCAACAGTTGGTACTTCCTTTTTGGCATTAACCTTTAATCATACTGACATCATTCGTTACCAATATTAATTCGAAAAACGTTTCGGTAAAGCTCAGTTGTAAACAGTTATGCAGTTAAGCTATTCGCTTGTGGAGGCGTCAAATGCACGCGAAGCCTGACCGCATCGTGTGTGCACAGCGCAAATAACGTCAACTGAATCGTGGTTTGCCTTTATCACCCGCAGTGAGTTATGAACTACCTCAATCACCTGCGACAACGCGGCAGTAAAGTCTGTTTACCGTCTGTCGTGCTTTTTCGAATTTTTCCTTCAACTGCTGGACAGTTTTGGTAATGCCATTCAGGATGTGTTGGATCGTCCGAACGTAACCACTGCTCAACGCACACACCACAGCTGAAGATAACAAAAACTTAAATCAAAATTTTATTTTTTTCTCAACGCTTCAAATTATAACAAGACGGGGTACCTGTAACACCTGACGCGGTCGTCACAGCCTGTATACGAAAAGCCCGATTTTGCAAGAGCTCTTCGTTTCCGTAGATCTTTGTCAGGATAGTTTTGGAACGTTGTCATGCGATAGCTAATATCCTCGTGGTTTCCTGGATGCCAAAGTCATCGGTTAGAGGGCAAACGCGTGCATTCATAAGAAAAGATTTCTTAAAGTAGCAATACAATCTCATTTAGTTAATGTCTAGGTTCTAATTATACCTCATAAGTCGTTTCACAAAAATTTAAAATAAAACATTTCACGACGTAAAATGGTTCCTTTTTGTAAAATTTTTCATAATAAAACCATGCATATTGCCCAGAATGAGTTTATTAAAAACTAAAAAATAAGCAAGTATACGTTGTTTGATTCTTTGTCCGAAACTTTGCTTCGACGCAAAAGGAAAATATTCTTCACTCCGCTGCCTTGCTTTGAAACAGTGACAATATTACTGCACATTGTTGCCACCAGAACTTCAGTTTCATCGCATTACTCACTAAATTGTAACTGTATGAGCGCAACCCATCAACTTTAAACGTCATGCATATTTTTGGTTTGTCGCTGTGGTACCCAAAGCTGCTGTATCGAAGGCAAACATTAAACACTTTTTTGCTCACCTGGGTAAATGTAGGTGCTTCTTTGGCCAGCAGGATCACTAGCATTGAATAATTTCACTCCCATTGTTATGACTTTTGCGTTTGGCCTCGAGAGAACAACGACCTCAGCGGTTGTGTTACCCAGTCGTTGAACAACCTTTTATAACCGTAGCCGCGGGGAATGTCGCGTGGAACACACGGCTCGGTGCTCGGTCAACTTCTCGCAGGTGATTCCCACGCTGGTGGCGTGCGAGCACCGGCCATGCATTCGCTTTCAGGGTAACAACCATTGACATTTTCTTCGGAGCAGTGACCAACAGCGGAAAGGAAAACATTGCAAAGTCTCAGTGAAATCAAGCGGCTGCGCGACGTTTCATCACTGGTGACGACTTTTTTACGGTGTGGTACAAGAGTTTCTTCGCGTGGATATTTGTGGCAATTCTTGTCCCAAACAAACGAAATTGTTCTTTGCATTTCACCTTGCTTTGGGCAAGAGCTTATATGGGGAAGACCATCTATACGGGTCACATTAGGACATATCGTAACTTTTGTTTTGTTCCTGTTTCTACACGTGTATGGCGTCAACATTATCTTGCAAGTTGTTTTCTCTGTATACTTACGCAAGACTTATTTCCGAAATGAAGAATCTACGGATATCGTAGCTTCTAAACCGCAACCGCTCGATTGCGCCAATACTTTGAAGCATCACTTCGCGTTTTGAAATAGTTGAAGTAAAAATTGAGTCATGCACTTTCAGTTTGGCTTCCGTGGTATAATAGAGTTGGCCAGTGGCGTACGCAGAAAATTTTCATGGGGGGTTTCATTCAGTGGCATGTGGTGGNCATTTGTGTTTGGTGTGCGCTGTTTGTGACGTCACAAGTTGACGTGATATTCATGTTTTCAAGCGAAGTTTGTTGACATAACAGGCATATTCTTCTACACACACTCCCCTTATTTTTGTAAAAATCAAGCCCTATACACTCGCCTTATAATAAAGTTTTTGTAAAATATCAAGCTCAAGAGGGTTTTAACCCCAAATCCCCCCCCTTACGTACGCCCTTGGAGTTGGCTTGTACTTGGAGATTTTTGGAGTGCTTGATGGTAGTTTGCATTGCATTTCAGAAAATAATATCTCTATTTAACGGCAAACTTCAAAAAAATTATTAAAAACACGCACATGTGTTGTTCGTCACGATTCATGAGATACAGCTTTTTCATACACGGACAAAGAAAAATGTTTTAAAGCTATTCAGAAACTAAAAATCTCTCTGCATGAACAACAAAGCACCGAAAAGTAACCTGAAAGAATTAAAGCTCTTGTACCAGTGTGGAATGAACTGTTCTATATCTTTCCCTGGTCCATACTTTTGCACACTTCTAGGTAACCATCTTTCATATGAGAAATGCTTTACACCACAACTGTAGATGCGGCGTGGTTTGTAAGAATTTGTTTTTTGGTCGAATTCAAATATTCGAGCAGTGCAGCATTCACTGCGAAAGCAGCCGCATGGACCATGGCGCAAGCAAGCGGAAATGGGCTCCCGCAGACCATGCGTGACACTCCGAAAGGAGTACAAAAGCGAGTATAACGAAATTTAATTGAACTGATTAGGGACAATCACCAAGGTACCTCTGTCTCCTACCCCATTATACAATGGTTAATCTAAGTAAAAGGACTACTTCTGCAGGCAGACCCTAAGTTCGGTATTACCTCTATGATTTCACCAAAAGCAATGTGATAATTTCAATAACTTTTATTCAAATAATTTAAGGCAAAATTTTGCGCTTAAACAGTCAAACGATTCTCACTATTAATGAAGTACGCTAGGGGTTCAACACATGTTGAATAGGAGAGAGCTTACAAAAGTATGAGGAAAATTGTGCAGACTTTCAGTATGATATTATAAGCCATATCTTTGAAATGTGGGGAATATTTTTCAGTCTAAAACACATTCCTTTCAGGGGACGTTGTCTGCGCAGAGAGTGAGTCAAAAGACTGAGTTTGAGGCCAAATTGTCAGGTATTTATAGATCAATGGTGGGCAAACTGCGGATGTGCCTCGCCCACATTTTTGTTTGGCTCTTCTATAGCTAAGCAGCAGTATGTCAAACTGATAGCGAGTTGTCGCCTCATATTTAATGTTTGTTTCATTTATCAACGTATTTGCACGAACTCATAAGGTTAGCTGCCAAGGAGTCTGCGCGATTTGATGCAGGACAGGTCATTTTGTGGAAAATTTGGATTCTTTATTCCAAATGTATTTGACAATACAAACTGATTTGCGGCTTGCTGGTGTTTTTGTTTTTTTTCCAATGACTCTTCCATTCAACACGCATCATTAAATTTACTCCCAGGATAAGTAAAATTTACCCCCCGGCTGAGAACCCCTGCGTTACTGACTTGATCCGCCACCAGCATTTACCGATGCGGTGATGTATCACGACTGGATCGGCGAAGCTTTGAGCACCTCCTGGCGGGGGCCAGAAGTGGACACAAAGTTACTAAAGGAGTATACTACGGAAATCTTGCGCATTAATAAAGTGCATGTGTGCTCTGTGGTCGAAGTAGAGTTTTCACTTTGTTAATGAAATAATTTAAGGACACATTTCGCTTGCAGATGTGAAGAGAGCGCGCATGTAATATCTTCTAGTTTGTGTTGGTCAACGATTTATTCGCCGCTGTCTGTCGAAAATCACATTACCATCTTGAACTTGGACTTATAATTACCTGGTAAGTTGCACTGCAAACAGAAGAGCAATCCCAAGGCAAAGCCACGGTTTTGAAGGAAGCCACATTCCACGTTGCAAAAACAATGTTTTTGTCAGCAAAATGCACTGAATTAAGATTTTAAACAACGAAACATAGCCCAATACTTGCAACTGCCTTCCTGCAGCGCAGGGTCGAAACCAGTTGATATTTTCAGGGTTGGGGCAAAAGTGATTGCAATTGTTGTACCTAAAAGTAAGCATGATTTTGAAAATTTCGTTGGGGGCAATTGCCCGGTTGGGTTAGAACGAAGTTTGCTTGTATAAAAGAGACTTAGCGCGTTTCTCGCACTTATTTATGTTGCATAAATGTTATGAACAATAAATTCTCGACGCACGTTTCCGATTCATTCTGGGTGGTTAGTGCGGGCTAAAAAGCAAATATAAAGACGGACAGAACGCAATCTGTTTAGTAGAAAACCTACAAACATCGCGGAAAAGTCGTTGTTGCGAGGGCCCGAAGCGCTGCCAACCGCATTGAACTCACTTCATAAATGTTTTGGGTCATCCAGGTCAGGGTCGCAAATGCTATTTGGCCGACCCCAAAAAATAAATCTAAATTCACGCGACTCAAACATTTCCGGAGCATACAATTTTGTGAAAAATACTTTATATTTCAATATAAATTTTAAGACTAGCCTACTACTGACAGTCAGGGCCCCGACAAAGGGGGAGGGGGCAATGCCCCGGGGCGGCACTTTTCGGGGGGCGGCACTTTTGGTGAAAAGAAGGAATAGCAAATGGTCTTTCACGAATGAACCTGAAGTTAGATTTAGGTTTAGGTTTTAGGTTTTGGTTAAGGTTGGACCTACCATACGTCCCGGTTTGGCCGGGACTGTCCCAGTTTAAACGTCTGTCCCGGTGTCTTGGTTAGCACATTGTCCCGGAATTTCATTTCAGTGAAATTTTCCAAATTAACTCCAGCCTGATGATGCATTGTTATGAAATAATTCCGTCCTGAAAGACTTGACTTTGCTTTAACCCGTGGCTTGGGGCGGGGCGGAGCTTTTCGACACGTCCCGGGGCGGCATTTCCCGGCACACGTCCCGGGGCGGCATGTCGGGGCCCTGGACTAGCACACGTACAAAGGTTTTCAGGTTTAACAAGAAATTTATAAAAGTTTTGAAGTGCAGTGCAAAGTTTAAATGCCGCCCAGTGGGTAAAATTCGGTGGCACTGGGTATGATGTAACGATCCAGCTTCATGCAAGTCACCCGCACGGTGAAAGCCCTCCTCAAATGGCCGCTGCTGCTTCATACAAGTAACTCGTTGCTATGTGGGCGTGGCTAGACAGGCTTCATCAATGATCTGTAACGTTATCCGCACTGTGATTGGCTGAAAACCAGCGAATAAGGTTACATTTTGTAAATATGCGCCCGGGGCGACTGCTTGATTGGATGCCCCCCTTTCAAATTCTAGTATTGAACAGCGGCGAATGGTGGTCATTGGTACTGAATATACACTGTTTGCGTCGTTACAATATGACGTCATTTTCACGTTTGCAAACCAACGTTTTCGCGAAGTTTGTTGACACAACATGCATATTCAGGAACGCCGGAGCAGCGGCAGGGGGAGCAGTAAAAGAATTTAGGGCCATGGAAACTTATAAANAAATNTCNAGTAGATCNTGATAAAACATGANATTACCTATGACACTGTTATGATAAAGCAACTCCGCCCCGGCTGTCCCCCTTTTGAAAGGGCAAAGGGGCAATGCCCCCGCCATGCTTCCAGTCTCTGGTGTCCCTGTGCATATTATTCTGCACGCACTAACTTTACTCGTTGTTGTAGGCTACAATGTGTCACAGTAATCAACATAAATTACCAGCGGTTTCTTAACACAGAGCAGTTCATAACTGCAAAAATATCCGGCAACGCTTTAAAACAGGGGAGTAGAACACACTCAGTGCTACAGTACGTCAGCGCGGATCACAACTGCAAAAATACAAGGCTGCGCAAATGCCTCGTCGAATAGCTGTTCATCAGAAGGTATGCGGCTGGGTTGGACACCCAGGGTTGACAGCTTGAAACTTGTAAATTACACAAGAATTGAGAATGCGCATAAAGTACGCAAGAAAACATTCGTTTTTTATTTTGTAGCTGTTTTATGTACAATTACTAAGGGGAAAGAACAGATATGGGCTTGTGTGAGCTGTTATGATCAATCCGCCTGAACAGCCAATTAATGACGAAACCCAAATCGAAGCACATATTGCAAGTACAGGTGTGCAACTGTATTAGCACAAATCAATTAAATGTCCATAATTATCTTTAGGGTTGATGTAATTGGACCCAACCATAAAAAACACTCGGTTTTTTTGAAAAATCCTACTTAAAAAACAAAATCCCAATCCTATCTTTACCTTTGAAAAATTTACTATGCTTAAAAAGTAAAATAAGCAGCACACTTGCACAGTTAAGTGGAATTTTTTTTAATGATACAAAACCAACAGCAACGAAATTTGAAAGACTTGAAAAAAGAGAAGAATAATTCGTACTGTTTGGATAAATTCTACTGGTTATCTTCTTCAGCTCTGTAAAATCGGTATATTTTAATCAATTTTTCTGCCTTCTCTGCATCTAAGCTGTTTCTAATGTTGGACCATACCAAACCATATGTTGAAAAAATGCATTATATAGATGCTGAACTAGCAGGGCATGTATTTAAATGCGACGTGAAACTGCAAGAGTTTGTGTGGGAGTGGCTTTTCTCTGTTTGCTGTCTGCTGTGCGCATGCTTGCAAAATCTTACCACTTTGGAGTGAATTTACCAAAAACACTATGCGAAAACAATGATGGGGTGCATATCTTTACCCTCAAATTTAAATGCCATAATAGGTATAACAAGCTATTGTTGTGTAATTCTGGATATGACGATATTGCATGAAGCAATAAAAACAATTCAGAACTGGGTTTTTGTGGTTTCTTTTTAAAAAAGAATAAAAATTTGTTTCTTTCGAAAAAAGTGGATTAAAAAAAACAGGTGGGTTGCTTTTTTTAAAAAACGGGTTTTCATCAACCCTGGTTTTCTTTTAATCATTTCTGTGATTTTCCCCTGATCGCACGATCTGGAACAAGTCACGTCACTATCAATTTGATCGGGTGTGCGCCGCACACCTAGAGCATAGGTCCCTGGCACTGAATAAGCTGAGAATTACTGGCATTTGAATGCGTAAAACTTAGTGTTGACCACAAAACAAGCTTCGGAAATTTAAATCCATGCAGCATGTGTTAGTAGCCTTACAATAGGAAAAATCATCTAGTTACAGCATTTAAATTTTGTAATTTCACTCTTTGGATGCCCCCCTGTCTTGGATGCCTGGGGCCGTCCCCTGTTCGCCCCCCATCTGCACGCCACTGCTCGCGACCCAAATTTGGATGGCGACCTACTATTTGCGGACCCCTGATCTAGGTAAGAGATAGCCGCAGCACTTACGCGGTTGATCTGGAAATTGCTGTACTAGACTATAACGCATCGTGCTTTGCTAATGAAAGCGCTTTGCATAAACGCACTTATTACTTGGTAAGCCTATAGTATTGCAGTGTATTTTCACTGATCTCAATTCCAATTTTGATTTCACTGCAGCAGCCTGATTGCGGAATCTTATGGCGTAACAATTGACATATTTCAGCATCAAAAAGCCGCATTTATTAGTTTCAGTGCGATATTTTCTGCAGATTTAGCATAGTAAATAAAGATGTGCTATTCTAGGAGCTCAAACATTTTTGTAAGAAATGAAAGTATGGCGAATCAAAGCACTCGGGCATGGCTGTCGCGCCTTTGACAATCGACAGCAATTCACTGTCCAGCGTGTTTGTGAATGCATGTTTAGTCATAGCTCGTAGACAGTTTGCCAACTCTCGCACCCCTTTGTGAACCTTATGCGCACCCTAAGGAGATAGCCCCCCCCCCGGTTTAAGAATCTCCACGCAGAGGTTACGTGGTCATAGAGTTCGCGGTCGCTTCACACTGATAAACCCGATCATAACCACGGGTTTTTAGAGCTGCATAAAGCCGCGATTAGAAACTAAGCCTTGCTACTGATGAAGCTACGATCAACTCGTATAACAATGCTCCACGTGATGCCTCGTACATCTGCAGACATACGCAAAACAAGACAACCAGCTTGTTTGCGAAGCAAAACATCAAATTGCAAAAGATGTGGCAAAGGTGAAGTACTTTTCTGTAGTAGCGGGCGAGATATCTGATAAGTGTCACGTTGAGGAGCTCATCTTATCTCTCGGTTTTGTCAAAACCAACAAGATTCATGAAGAATTTCTGTGTTTCGTATTTCGTGCCACTTTCTTCCAACACTGGGGAAGAACTGGTAGATTGCATATCAACAAATTTGTCGCAACTTAGACTTGACTTAAACTTTTTACGTGGGAAACAACACAATGGAGACAGCAACGTGTGCAGTGCCTCAGTCCCGTTGCCACAGGGGGCCTTTGGTGGTCTTAGCCTCTCCAAACAAAGCACCAAGCCCCCCTAATTCAAATATCAGACACTATAAATCGGTGGAGTTTTTATCAAATTTTAAATGTCAAGCCCGCCTGCACAAACATAAAGCCCCCTACTGAAGGCTTTCTAGCGACAGTTCTGGAGTACCTACAGAGATCTTCTTCATCTTTTGAGCCAATGCTTCTAACCACTGCTTGCCCGCAGTAGAACTCGGGGCAGGTGTTGAGCAACCATTCGATTAATTGTCTAATCATCCCGAACCGTCAGGCCGGTCCTGGATGATGAGACAATTGAATGGTTGCTGTCCATGAGGAGGTCGATGGATTGGACATTGGAGGACAACATGGTCGACGGCTTGTTCCTCTTGTTTTGCGCTACACTCACAGGCCGCAGAGGAGGCAGGAGCGGAAACGCCCGACACCGGTGCGGAGGTGGTTAAGCCGGACCCAGGCTACTCTTGGGAGGGTGAGACCGGGGGATGTGTACCGGTGTCGGGGATGAAAATACAGAGAGATGTTCAGGTAAGACAGCGTATGCTGCGTCCCTTAGTAATATATGCGCACTGCTGCAGCCATTTGCTTAATATAGTGGTTTTTGGCGCGTCGCAACTAACTTCAATTCGAAATGTAATGGTTATTTTTGCAAGTATTTATGATTTTATTTCGGGGTCTGTGCAGCTTGCAGCTGTTCTGATATCCGATAAACTATTGTAACTGGACCTAGGAAATGGTCCCAGGCGAAAAAATAAACATATGTTGTTGTTTACAACAAATTCGTTTTTTATACAAGCTTGGTTTACCTTTACTTTAGCTCAGTGCTCCTTACACACTTGAAAAGCAAATGTATTTCACGCATGAATGCGCAAATATGTAGCAAATATATTTTACGCATGAATTTATAAGTGTTTACTTAAAATCGGTTTATCCGAAAGAGAAATATTAACATAACTGAAATATATTTACGAGCGGCAATTAACTCAGTTGTAGAGTGTCCACCTCTCAACTGAAAGGTTGGGTGTTCGATCCACGACCACGGAGTGACTCGCCGCAGCGCTCCATGGGCAAGAGCGTTCCCCTCAACCCTCCCGACAATAAGCAGTAATCAGACTTCGGCCTGCCGCCAACCAATTGTCGCTAAAATGTCTGTCGCACTGCATGCGATCAAAAAAAATATTTACATACGATTGTGTAAGAAGGAATACGAATTTTTGTATTAGCAATCCATTTTCATTCACTGTGGAGGACAACTCACAGACCCCCGAGGGGTCTTTCATGAAATTTTCTTGTTTGGCATTCGGTTGCTCACAAAAACAAAATATTGTGTTTCTTGGAGTTTGTCATTTTCGCGGTGATGAATGTTGCAAAATTGGAGAAATCTTTTTTAGAACAGTTGTCGTCTAACTTTCAATGACTCTTTTCCTTGAAGGTATTTGGCGTAAGATTTAATTCAATTGCAGTTTTGACGCACGGAGAATTTGTCCGTATGCCAAGGAAATTTTGAAATTACCTGTCTTGGTGCAAGTTTATGTATGTTCCAGTAGCATTAAATCAACAGTCTGTCTCAGAAGATGGTACCAAAGAACAAGCCTAAGAAAAAGAAAATCTTTTACATTTCATGACACAAAAGTAACTTGGTAACCGAGTGTCTTCGAATAAAATTCTCTTTGCATTTAGACAAAAACGGGACAAAACCAGTTAAGTCAGTGAAAATTAATGTGACACTTTTTATTTGTTACAGTATTTGTCAATTTTAAAACCAAGAAGCAATGTGAGTTCAAAACTAGGCTATATCTCATGTGTATTCCCTTCTTACCAGTGATGACGCATAGATGTCTTAAGTTTCTTTTATTGGCTAATTTGCTACTTTTTGCTAATTGTTAAATAACACTGCGAGAACTTATGTATTTATGTCACACACGTAACATGCAAGTTCCTCAGGGGCAGCCAAGTAAAGCAAGTACTCTTTCTTGGTGAAGGAAGGTTGACTTCCTCTGCTTTTACGCAGAAACTTCCTGATGTAAAACAGACATGGTCTAATGCATCCCTTTGCGAACAAATTTATTGCCAATAAAAATACGAGGAAAATGCAACCGTCAGTGAGTTTTTAGTATGGAAACAAATGTATAAACTAAAAAAAAATTTATAAAAGTAAATTAATAAATAAGAAACAGGAACGAATGTCATAAAACGTGATTCAAAACACTTAAATCATCCATGATTTAAACACATTGAAGATATGCATAATAAAGGTTTCAGGCGTATATGATTGTAAAATGGGTGCTGCGATATCACAAAGAAACAGATAAAAGAGTTTTTTTTTTCTTTACTGCACATGATCACAGGTTTCAAAATGGAAAAGCAAGTTTTCTTCACGCAGCTCAAGAACACAAACGTCACGAATTGTGTACTGTATAGTGGGTTGTGCACATAAATATAGTAAAAAATGAGCAGTTAATTATTAAAAAATGTATTTTTTAGATTTTGAAAATACGTTTTTTTGTATCACAGGTTTCATGCGTAATAAGATCTGATCGACTCGCTGACAGTAATTTTGCACAGTGGACAAGTGGCCGAGCCAGCAGAACAAGCAACACAACACGCGATATGTCCGCAAGGCAAAAACACAACAGTAGCAGCTTCTTTCAAACAAACTTTGCATGTACGTGAAAACTTAATAACTTCAAGTTCGTTTTTCAAAGCTTCAGCGCCAGTAAGCAACGACGGTGTAAATGGTGTTTCAGAGGATCCAGTTGTTTCCTCATAATTGTAGGAAGTCTCTTGCTTAGCAGCGTTTGACAGAATAGCTGTAATCAGAGTCTCAACAGACGCGAAGCCAGAATTGCACTGATGGAATTTTCTGCGAAGAAATAGCAAATACAGCCCTTTTTAGAAAAAAAACAATATATTTCTAGTCAGTCGTTTCGCTTTAATTCTATTTAGTTATGAAAGCAAAAAATGTCCATGGTATAAGCTTTTTTGTGTACGGCAGACAAAGCAAACGCTTGAAACAAACTTTAAAAAATTGAGGAAAAAATCAAACTCACTCAGTAACCACTCCTCGAACTTCTTGGTCGCTGAAGCCCAATTCCTTTGCAATCTTCACGATCTCCGAAGAAACGAGTTCTAACGAAACCGCGCGTTTCAATCGTCGAATCTCCTCGCGCGGATCCGTGATGATGGGAGGCGTGGGATCGATTTTGGAGCTGCGCGTATAAATATTTAAGCAGTTACATCAAATTCACACAACGCCTACAGTAATATAGAAACACAATTACTCTGCTTTTTAGGAAAATTCACCTTGAAGGAATTGTGTTATCAGAAGAATATCTTGAACTTATGGTGGAAGCGTCGAATGGATTTGCTATGCGCGGTCTGTTCAAGTTCGGAAATCGGGAAACAACGCGTTGTACAAATTCGGGTCCTTTCTTCTGCAAGATGAACTCGCATCTGCAAATGTACGTGGCGCAATTAGTATTCTAAAGTAAAATTATCAAAATTTGCAGAAGTTTTTGTAGATTTGTGAAACTTGTATCGTGTACTCTAACTACTATAGCAACTAAACGGATTGAGCATATACGTTTACATCCTTACAGTATGTTGTGATGCAACACGCGGCTCTATTAAAACTTTGGCATCTTGAATGTCATTTGCCACAATAAAAATAGCTTCACTTGAAAAAGAGGCAAAATGAAAAAGAACGTAAATTCGGCAATGGAGCTGAGAGTTCTGCAAACATGTCTGCACTTTGCTTTAAACAAATTTGCTGACTACCAGTTTTTAATGAAAACAAACAAGTCTTTCAAATCATCTAAGTATTCAATAAGAGAAACGCATATTTTGTAAGCAATGATGTTTCTTTGATGAATTGCAAAACATGTGGTATGCAATCCTTATTCTGCCGCGTAAATGAAAAAATGTAATCTCCAGTGTGAAAACGGAAAACTTACGTCGGAAACCACTTGGCATGTTCAAACCATGGATCGTCAGTTCTGGCCCAATTCTGTAATCCACCATTGCAATACCAGCATTTCAGGCGGTCACCTTGACCTGAAAAAATTGCCTTTTTTGGAGATTATCCAGTCTTGATGCGTACTTTAAATCAACCAGTGCAAAACAATTCTGCGCTTTCATTCTTCTACTGAAAAAGATTTCAGGACTGAGGATGCGTAGTCCTACGCAAAATGGATTTGCTATAAAAATTTGCAGATAAATTCACTTGTGTCGCACTTGTGGAGACTGGTCACTTGAATACAAGCGTGTGTAAGTGTGAATCATCGCAACCTGAAAAAGCGGAGCCTAGTCGGCTGATTCTTCGAAAGCTTGCAGCAAACCTAGAGCTTTTAATAGGAAGGCTTATCTTGACAGTATTTTCCTGAGACATTTTTTCGTACTTAATTTGTATATTTACCCAAGTAAAAGAATCCCGCTTTGCAGATATTTTGGGGAGAGGCAAGAATCCCATTGGAAGACCAGAGCTGCAAGCGATCAGAAAAGGTTTGCAGGCGAGCATCTTCGTTACGCATGTGGACGTTGGCAGGATTATGACAAGGAAATAAAGCTTCTCTGCTTTGTTCATCAATGACTCTTCGAATATTTTCGGCAGCATTGGCGCTGACAGGACTAGGAGTTTGCACAGTCCTTTCTATTGCTGGTTGCCAAGGTGCAGATGGTGGATGGTGGTTGACTGCAGTCTGCTGAGTACCTTAAGAGATAAAGTATCGTCAAGATTGAACTTGTTACTTACGTACGTAAGTTTGCTTACCCTGTTATTTTACGTACGTAAATTTGGTAATTTTACTGAATGAAAAATCATTTACGTAATGGACGTTTAGCTTACTTCGACATCTCTTAATTGTGAAGTGCAATTCGTCTTCATCCCTGAAGTACGAAATGCATCAAAAAGTAAGTCCATTAAATAACACTAGAAAAATGTAACATTTTTGTTAATACCGTTTGCCAATCTTGGAGATTGCTTTCTTTTCGTCAGCCGACAGTTTTGGTTATGAAAGCCAGGATCAGTTGGATCGTCAGTGTGCATCCATTGCTCAACGCACACACCGCAGCTGAAAGTGAAATGAAATAGTTAAGATGTCAGTTTTGCATACTTAAATCTTTGTAACTTTTCAAGCCATAAAAGCGTTTCTTACCCGTAGCACCTGACACGGTCTTGGAAACCTGTGTAAAAAAATCCTGAATCTGCTAGAGCTTTTCTTCTCAATAGATCCTTGTCAGGGTAGCTTTGAAACGTTGTCACGCGATAGCTATTTTCTTCCTGATTTCCTGCAAAACAATGGAATGAATGTTAGATGACAGATTCGTCGTTTCACTGTGAAGCTTTTACCAGCATTTACACCAGGGGTTCCCAACCTGTGGTACGTGTACCACTGGTGGTACGCGAAGGTCTTCCAGGTGGTACGCGAGTAACTTCCATTTTTTCACAAACCCTTCGATTTGAACAGCTTTCTAGTTTACATGTCGGGCTTTGTTTCTAAAGGATAACTTTTCCTGTAGCTTGCTATTCCTATTATATCACAACATTATGACTTTCGATGCGCTGTTAGCAAATTTACGCCACGCATCGACCAATTGGCGGAAGGTAAACAAAACCAAAATTTCATTAATTTAGTTGTGGTCTTTTTTTGTTATTTAATGTATATTATTCTTCTGAATAAACTTAGATTCGATCAAATTAGTTCCTCTGGAAGAAGTGGTACGCTTTGACAATACGCAGTGCCCAAGTGGAACGTGATCGCAAAAAGGTTGGGAACCCCTGATTTACATGAACTTTCTCGGGTCAATTGTTTTTTTATGTATCATTAAACTAAATGTAGTCACTTCCTAAATGCATATCCTGAGAAGCAAATAATACGCTTTTATCATATATTGCACCTAAGGATAAAGTCAGTTGTTTCCTTTCAAACATGCGTCTTTACTGACGTAATAACAGTGAAACCTCCATGGTCCGTAGCTTAGCATTAATCTTCCTCTGTGCCTGGCGGTTTTCATAGGTTTGCTCTTCACCGTACTTCTCTAAACTGATACAAGCTGCAGTCGTCTTGATTCTTACCAGGACAAATATAAGAACTTCTTTGACCGGGAGGATCGTTGGCATTGCGTAGAATTACTCCCATTGTTTCCTCTTGTGTTAGCATCGATTGAAGCAAGCGCCGAACGCGAGTACGTTGCTGCAGAACCGCGCTGGTCTTCATAACTGCTGGAAACAAAGTCTCCCCGGTTATTCCCCAATATCGCTTGCCACTTGCCAGCACCACTCCGTATTCTCTCCGTGTTGCGCGACGGTGTTTACAACTGTATAAGAAAAGAACATTACCTAGTTTAGTTAGTTGAACCCTACTAATGGGACGCAGAATTTTTCAAATTGTTCTTGCGCGTTTTGTGTTTCTTGTCATTTGAGGAAAACTTCTTATTTGCTCAAGTTTGTGGTTCTTCCAATCTACAGCATTAAATTGAGCATTATTTTGACCATCGCCTTATGTAAGAACTTGTGTTGAGATATGGCAGTGCAATGGCACATACACACGCATAACATCAAATATAATTCTATAAAGCTGTAAGTTTTCAAGCTACAATTGCAGACCCTGGGGTTAGAGCTTGAATATTTAAATGAGAAAAAAACTGTTTGATGAATGGTTCGATTGTTTTCACTTGTTCTGTCGTCGACTTCATTCTAAAGAGCTTTAATATACAGACATTGTCAGCCTGATTTCTTGATTCCTTGCGTCGTGCTTTATTGCTTGTGAATCTCTGCTTTATAGCTTTATTGCTTTGTGAATCATAAACCTGTATTTTTGCTGCAGGAAATAAGGCAGTAAACTTCATAACACAAATAGCGCAAGACCAAGCGTCCTCGCGAAATGTTACCAACGGTAAGAACTTTCTGTTTTGATCACTTCACGGTTTAAAATCAAACTGATGCCAGCATAAAAAAAGGCACGGAGATTCGAAAACAGTCGATCAGCAGAGAGTCCGTTATTCGAAGCGAGTGTTATCAGAAGAGGACATAATTTACATGGTAAGTGTTTTTTAGGTTCTGCAAACCTGCGAAGCACGTAGGTTCGAGGATAAAGTTTGCGTCACAAATCATTCGCCAAGCGCAGTGCCTTCATGTCACAGAGCTTTCGCTGTGGTTCGCACAAGTCCAGAGCGTTCAAAACATCATCTCCAAGTCCACGCTGCACAGATTGGTTTACATGCTTGCATTGCTTTTGCGAATAAAATTTTAACAAACTCCAACAAATTATTGCATCTTGTGTCCCTGCGTCACAATCATAGGCGTAGCCAGGGGGGCCAAAGGGCCCCCCAAATTTTTAGAAAATATAGTCATTTTGTGCTTTCAGAAGCGTTTTTCCAAACAAACTAGTGTTATTCGCCTAAAATCAAACATTTTGCCCCCCTCAAAAATTTCTGGGCTGGCTACGCCACTGGTCATAATACTACCAGGCAGGCGCCAGTTGTATAGCGAGTAACGGAAACGCGAGTCCTCGGTCTTGCTGCAGTGTGGCGTAACGGTTTACGTTACGTTTGTGACAATCGCTTGAGTGAAGGTGAACGGTAGATTTCTGGGACTATTGAAGCATCAACCTACTATGATCTATGTTTGTAGATTTGTGTTAATTACAATCAATTCGCGTCTGGACTCAAGTAGCTGTCTCTAAGTTAAGCAAAGCATTCTATGTGAGCAGGTAGATGTAAGGCAGGAGATTAACTTTATTATTTCTTCTGCATTAAAAATCAAAAGTGGAATGGTTCCCGAAGATATTTTTCATTCATCCGAATGTGGCATGAAACATACACGAAACCCTGCAAATACCGACTTACTAAGGAATTTGTCAGAGTGTGCAATATTTACATTAAGTGAAGGCACTGTCTTTGATGGTATAAATCAAGGGTCACCACCGTTTTTCAAACTAAGAGCTACGTTTTGGGGACCGATTAATGCAAAGGGCTACCAGTTTGATGTACAATTCTGAAATAAACACTTTACTCAATTTATATATCTTCAATGCTGATATCATCAATAAAACTAGTCACATTCACCTATGTGCAGACACTGATCATGTTAATGCTATTATTATCAGAACAGGCTGGCGGACGACCCAAGTGGTCCGTGCGGGCGGCCTGGTGCCCGGGGGTGCCATGTTGGTGACCCCTGGTATAAATAAAAGATCGTGCGAAATGATTTTTGACGAAAACACTTTGAGTTTGTTGAGTCAACAAAATTAACGTTGGAGTTAAACGAACTCTTCTTATATTTGTATTGTGTAACGACTTCACTCCCACACGCAAAACGCTAGACTTTTAACATGCATCGCAGTAAAGAGAAAAAAAAACACAAATACACGAAAGAAGACGAGGATGTATACATTGCGGTAGTATAGAGTATACGCTTGATGGCGCTAATGCATTCTCCAAACTCAGCAACTCCAAACTCAGCAGTTGTGCTTTTTCGCTCGCGCTGCCACCAGTAAACACTAAACATTGGACATAGCTTGCGTTTCAAATAAGATTGTTGCAGAAAAGCGACGAACAAGAGAGGAAGATAGGTTAATAGTAAAACTGCCTTGGTTTTTCCCCGGCAGTTTACCCGCAAGTGAATATGCGCATTATGAATAACAGACGTGCTGCTGTGCCAGTGCGACAGGTCACTACAGTTCTCTAACAGCTACACGGACAGCAACAGGATCGAAGAATATGGCGGCCAGTCACGCACAACATTAACTTTAAATCTTGCCGATATGGCTGTGACCACTTCCAGACAGGTGTGGTTTTCTACGGCTATTGGAGTGATTTCACTATAATGCACTTTATCTGCTGCAGTATATTAAATACAGATTAAACAAGCAACACATCATGTTGCTTGTTTGATGGAAGTCTGAGTCTCTAACCTTGAGGTTTTGACTAAAGGACTCACCGGAATTCATCTGTTGCTGGTGTGTAACAGTAGTCAGGAAAACTCACTAAATGGGAAGAAAATAAAATGCAAGGAAATTCTGCACATGCGATTGAAAAGAAGTTAAAGTTTATCAAAAAGCATCAAACCATCCATTGTAAGACTGAATTGGCCAAGCAGACCAAAGAAATATGCATGCAATTCAAAATTTACCCTAAACAGCCGAAAAAAAACGAAAAATATCAGTCAATTTCTGCTTGACAATTGAGGCAGAAAGATGATTCAGTTCAGACGGTTTCGGATGTTTTATGCTGTGAAACGGATAATCTCATGGAACCACTCTAAGCAGGTTATAATGCGACCTTGAATTTCACGAAAATAACGTCTTTGCAAGTTTCACATGCACCTCAATCATTTTTCAATTTTTTTGTTTGGCCTTGATTCATTTTGCGCTATTTCGAGAATCATTAAAATAACACCAACCATGGCAAAATAGCGCAACAAACAGCGGTTTCAATGCAGTCATTTTGGGCGTTTTTACAAGCAACTGCTTTTATCGTCAGGAAAAGTCGAATGGAGCGCAAAAGTATTACATCACAAAATATGCAGGCGACGCAATAACAATAGATTATTATTATTGTAAGAGAAGGCCTGTGCTGAAACAGAACCCACTTCCTTCGTTGAAAATTGATTCATTCGTATTAGCGCTTCCTCGGAAAACTCTCTGCTGTTAGTCGAAATAAACTGCAGCTTTTCGTGGCTTACCAGGTAAATCATCTAGTGTGAAGGCACGGAAAGATGTTTAATAACGGGGGGGGGGTAACTCAAACGGTCTTTCCTGATAAGTTTCACTGCTCCAACCTGCGACGTCAGGTCAGTAGTTTGTTAATTTTTTTCTGAAAATAGCACGTTCTGCACCTTTCCAAACGTTGCGAATTTTTTGTCTGAAATGAAAAAAACACAAAGCCATCGACCTTGTTGTGGAATCATTTTTGCTGTTTCGAATTTGCGCGTTTCATACTCCACAAATTTTCAGTTGTCCTTATTGATACATAGAAAACAATCACTTCAGTTTAATGAAACCAAACCCTAAAGCGTAAACACCAACACAAAAGAATTAAAC
>JGI24159J19872_10002150_pt1 | contig 23076 bp, 14 predicted proteins | sample Ectturendosymbi4_FD_19872 | JGI IMG/M metagenome (IMG submission 19872) | reverse complement strand
AGTGCAATCTATGCATGAACTTGCCTATTTCAAGAATGTGTATATCCTCAATTTTAAGTAAGTTTAACTTTTTATACAATGGTGAGACTCTTGACTTTATTTCTAATAAACTTTATTTCTAATAGGCGATTTTATATTAATACTGCCAGCACAGTCAGGCGGCAATCACTGTATTCCGTGGCCTTCAATCTGTTTTTGTCTGCGGCACCTTNGCAACGCTGTCGTTTTCACGCGACCCACCACACCGAATCACTGAAACCTAACNAATGGAAACGTATAGGGTGCACTAATTGTATGCATTAGTTCCAACAAAGTCGTTCTCAGTTTTGGAAATTTAGCAGCACGCTTGGAACTGTAGTGCCGCAGCGCAACGATTTAGAAGCACCAGCCTTTTCCACGTGTAACCATGAATGGCGCAACACTATGCTTGAAATATGAAGTGGTTTGTCCTGATTTTACTTTTATATATTCTGTAGGTGTTGACTGATATACAAATCCAGAAATATGAAATCTTGCTGAGGCAGTTCAACGATTCCTTCGTTTTTGCTGAAAAAAAATTTAATGAAGCAAGTGTGATTCAGTTCATACGCATGATCCCCGTGCACCGTTTACCGATAAAATGGCAGGAAGCGCTGATAAGAAACGTCACTCAAATCATTTCCTGTCTTATGCTTTTGTCATATTGAAACAGCTTACGCTTGAGTAGATCTTTCCTCGACATCAGCATACATTGAATTGCTTCTGGTTTTCGCAGCGTTACCGTTTACAGAAAACCTACTAATAGTGACTGGTATTTAAAATTTCGTTTATAACACCGTTTTCGATGCAAGCATTCTGTCATCACCGCAATATTTAATCGAGCTGAAACTTTAAGGAATTGTTTTGAAAAACAAGTAGTCGAAGTAAAGTGCATAACATCTGCTTAAATAACATTGGTCTTCTTGACTGGATCTTGTGTCCTGGATGTAAAAATGATCAAAAATGTTGTTGTTCAATACTTCTCAACTCCTACAGGGAGAAGGTGCATAGAATTTCATGAAATTAAAGGATTGGTACAACCATCGCAAGAATTGGTGAGGTTCTCACAGTTTGTTTCATAAACCTCCTGTACACCCGAAAAGGCACTGTGCAGGTGCAATCTACAGGAATCCCTGAAAAGATTGTAGCTTGTGATTTGGAGTAGCGGTTGTTTTGAAGTCCCTTGTAACAAACATCTGTTAGTCATACGTAACAATTGTTTAAAAAAAGCTCTGTGACATCATTGGTGTTTGACAACGATCACAACATGGCCTGGACTAAATCTAACATTTTAGAATGGCAGACTGACTTCTAAACGACTTTTTTGTGAGTTGTTCCAAACAAACCTTAGTGGGCCCACTATGAATGAAGAGACCGCAGGTGTTTTCCTTGTGTTTGAAAACTGTGCATGTTTGAATACATGCTTGCCTGGTATTAGTTCGTTGTTGTTTCTTTGCGCATCGCGTTTCCGCTGATACAGTATGATGCTCAGCGGTAGGAACACCTCATCTACGTGCTTTTCCATGTTTCAAATATTCTTCTATGTTCTTGTTGCACTGCTTCTTCTACGTCATGCGGATGTTTTTTTTCGCCAAGCTGAGGGGCCAGCAATCCTTTTTAAAAAAAGAGCCATACTTCTTCATCTTCCAGCATAGAGGATGTCTGAAGAACCACGTAACGTTGACACCGTTTCATTTTTCATGCGACGTCACGGTGACATACGCTAAAATGTAATTAACTCAATTCTAATAATAATCAAATGAAAATTTAAAATCCAAGTTTTATCAGATCCAGAGAGCCACTTTACAGAAGCGGGAGACAAGACCCGCATGTTGTCCGCAGCCGCAGCTTGACAACACCTGCTGGCCTAATTAGTGGTAGGGTTCGCCAGTGCTGAACAGCTTATCACGGCGTCTTGCTCGTTGCTGTTGGTGTGTGTGACTCGTTCCAAGCTGCTTCTAAGACATTTAGTGCAAACTTCCTCCCTAATGACAGAAGGTACTCGCATGCCACAGATCCAAAACCAGTTCATCGTAAATACTCTTCAGGTCACTGGACGATCTCCTTTTACATAGAACGTAAAAGAAGGAAGTTTCGGGCACTTTGCATTGTCCAGTTTCAAAACGTCCAACTCAGTCACACAAAGAACGTGTCAGGTGTGTGGGCGTCAAGAGCAAGAAGCTCTCTTTGTATTCCTGGCAACACAAAACTATGATGCTTCGAACAAATGTTGTCGCCAAAGAGCTGAAACGGAAAACGCGGAAATTTCAAACAAAGCGTATTGAATTTGAATTAAGCAATTATCTTTCAAAGATTGCACGAAACGTTCCGCCTAACACAATAGTAAGATTTTGATTTACAAATTGACATTAACACTTAGATATTGCCATAGTAGAAAGGCATTTACTGGATGAAGAGGCGGCATTCCTTTGTACTCAAGTTTGTCTGAGATCACGACACTATTTCATTTCACAGAGTATCACTGTTAGTTTTATGTAAACATGAATGTCAGCCTTGAAAAAAGCAGTACACGCTCTTCTTTTCATTTGAATTATCGTGGTTTTGTGTAAAATTGTGATGTTTCAATAATCCACAAAAAGTACGTCTTAACTCGGAAGCTTTCTCATGTAACATTTTATGCTCTCTCTTTGTTTCTTCCATTTGTTTTCTCATAACATGTTGCTTTTTGGGAAGAGAAAAAATATTAGCCTTTATGCATGGTTTTGAGACCGTTTAATTGTGTTTTTTCAATAGCTTAGAGACTAAAAATTCATAAAAGTACAACGAGTGAAACAATTTTGATGAACATGTAATGTAGCAAATTGAGATGAAAATATGAACAGTGTGTCGCGATGACTGTTTAGATTCTTGATCAGACTGTTTAGAGAAACAAACTAATTTTTACAAATAACTGCAAAGGTCACCAAATGTGAACATTTAGAGAAAATTTACAAATCTGCGGCTTAAAATGCTAAGAATGTGATCTCAAGTCTTGAGAATCATATACACTCAGGCCCACCTCTAATAATACCATTAGTCACTTCGATTTTTACAGTTCTACTGGGCAGCTGACATCATGACCAACTACGTAACTGCACTCCACATACTCTCTTTCGCCATCATCCGGTACATTTCAATTCAGTATCCGACCACGTTCAACAAAATGAGATTTGTGCACGCCAAGGTGAGGGTAATTTAATGTGAAATCCAGTGAACTGATATGTGGTGCCTCCCTTCGCATAAAAATGCGAAGATGTTTGTTTTAAAATTCGGCTGCTTTTTATCATCTGAACCGAAGCCATACTGATATCAGCCATACTGATATCAGGTGGCATTTGTCTTTTGTGCTGCCAAATGCGAATCACCGCCATCATGTTTCAAATTCTCCTGTTTCTGATAACATTTCTAGAACTAGAGAAAACTTGGAAAGAAGAGTTAAACGTGGACATTTTGCGTATCACAAAAAAATTGCATTGAAAACAGGGGAAAGAATTGCAATGAATTGGAAACTCTCATTCTGGGTGATTTAAAGTATTCTCATTTTCGGCAAAATTCAAATAATTTTGCTGTTGAATTTTGAAACGCGGAACATCAGACTGCAAAATATGCTAGTGTTGTGGTTTATGGAAACATAGGACCCAATCAATACATTTTATGATCAAGACTTCAATGTCGCCTTGATTGTTCGGTGCCAACACCATAACCCTCAACCCTCAGGTGACCGACTCAACGTGCACTAATGATTTAAAACGTTTGCAAATTTTCAATCGGTTTCATCAAATCTGTAATCTTGCTGAAATTTCATGATGTCGTGCTGAGACTGTAAACAAATANTTTCGAAACGTCGAGCATAATTTTTGTTCATATCACCAACTGATGCGTTATCTGCTTCTAGTCGTAAAGATATTTTCGGAACTTGATGGGAATCTGAGTCTGCTGTTGATGAGCTTCGGTTTTTCACAGTGAAATATGTTTTTTTTTTCAAAGTTCAATTGAGGTTTCTAAAGGAAACAGAGAAATCCGAAATAGTAAGTGTTTGATGGAAAAACGCAGTGATGTATAGCAGGGAGGCCAACTGGTTTTAGCCTGGGATCGACTAGAACGTTTCTTGTGAACTCGCGATTGACCGGTCGGCGATAAAGAAACAAGTTCAAAATGCCGAAGTTGACTATCGCACATGCAACTACAGTGTACCATTGCCTTAGTCAGTGATGCATGGAAGGCAAAGTATCTGTACGTCTAAATCATGATTGTTACGCAACAATAGGGAAACAAATTACAACATCTTTGCTGCATCTGTCGTGCTAGCCCAGAGGTGGGCAAACTACGGCCCGCAGGCCGCATACGGCTTGGGAGGGCATTCTCTGCGGCCCGCAGGGCAGTCACACGTACATACATATTTGGAGCCTATGTTAACGCAATTTTATCGATTAGATTAGAATTATCAAGTTTTTTTCCACACGTTTCATTCGAAACTGCATTTTTACTAAATCGGAAGTGACTATTACTACCTTTATTTTGTGGTAGCTCATGTAAAAGTTTTTTAAAGTTTTTAAAGCGATTGTGGGTGTAATATATGTAATACGAGCATGCGGCCCTCGGTAGCAATAAAATATTCAATGTGGCCCTCCGTACAAAATGTTTACCCACCCCTGTGCTAGCCTATGGTCAACCATCGCAAGAGGCACCAACGGATAGACATGACCAACCAATCGATGGCTAATTTTTATCTACTGTCTGGAATATTGATTGAAAAGTCTTCTTTTAAGTATCTCGTCAATTCAACGTAAAATCAAGCGCGATCGAACAACTGACACTCGGCGATCAACCTGTTGCTCACCACTGATGCAAACTATTCCTCTTCCATCGTTTGAGCGAGTTGTTACGACCCACCCCTTGGCCGCACTAGATCTAGGTGTAGGTGTTGAGCAACCAGTCGATTGTCTCCAAGAACCTTCAGGCAGTCCAATCCAAACGGAGGTCGATAGGTTGGCAATGGAGGACAACGTGGTCGGCGGTTTGTTCTTCTGCTCCACACACACAGGCCGCAGAAGGGGCCATACTAGATTTGCATAATCAGGAGAGGAAAGATCCGATATCGGTGAGAAGGCGGTTAAGCAAGGCCCACGCTGTTCATAGAAGATTCATTCTAGACGGGTGGTTGCCAATGACAGGGATAAACGTACGGAGTGTCGCAGTGTTCTCCAATCACTCCGCATTCCATCGGTGATCCGGCCAGAGCGCCGCACTTCTGTTGTTGTCATCAGATGAACGGATGAGTTATTTTGTAGCGGTGCAAATGGTTGTCTCGATTTGAGAAACAATTCATTCCCACTCTGTGGACAGGTGAGTCCTGAGAGGAGCAGAGGTCCAGGCTCCATGGCTTGGCGTGTTAGAGACAGCGTTGCTACTTTGTGACGAAGCTCAGCAGATTGGATGCTTGCGAGGATGGGAAGGTTGTCCGTTAGTGTTGGACACAAGCATCCAGTCACAATTCGCAAAGCGTTGTTGATGGCAGGGTTAATGCGGCAGGTGTGAGGGGGAGCGCAGTTTTGTTGTTGTCGTTGACTTTTAGCTCAGGTTTTGTTTCCTTGTTGTCGAGGTGGAAGACTGCAGGCACTGTTTTTGTAGTTTTCCAGCTTCCTGGTCTGGAGGTATTCACCTGCTGTTGCCATATCTTTGCTGTTTCACTTCTTCCACTGCCGGACAGTCTCCATCAGCATGCATGAGTGTTGTCAGCGTATGGATAGCCTGCTTTCTGGCAGTCGCAGTTTCACCCTTACCATCGGCAAGGACAAACGGAGTGGGCTACAACGGTCAAGGTTATGGAAATAGCATTACGTGCTGTGTTTGGAAACGTGCTGAGATTCGAAGATAAGTACTGGACATGACATCAATTTACAACCGATGCGGTTGTGGTTCAGGGGTTCTGCAGGTTTTGGAAAACTCGAATGCCCTTAAGACATCGCATTCCCTTGTCCAATCTGGCCCGTAATGGTGACGATTGACATGTCTCCATGGATTAAAAATACTCTTTCAACGGCAGACTCAGTTCCAAAGCCTTTCAAGGAATTCAGTCCACGTATTGGGAACCAATAGACAGGTTGGAACAATTTCCCCATCCTGGCTGACCCAGCAACTGAACTTGAATCCAATATATTGGTCACGGCTTTCGTTGGGAGTCTCTGGGCATGCTAAGCGCAGTCCACTGATAACTGGGCACGTCAGTGTTTCTAAATCCAGCCAAGAATCACTTGGGATTTTTCTTATAATGATTATATCCTTTCTCGTAGACGTTCTACAACACAGCCGCAGATAATTATGCTGTATTTAATAATTCCTCCACACTGTATGTCAGGACTGCAGTCTCAAATATCTTGTAGTACAATTTCTCGGTTTTGCCAGTCTTTTAGGTACTACACAACATACTTCCGAAAAAGAACGCATTGTTGTTATCACCAGGGAGATGACAACCTTTCAAACATTTCCTGATTTGTTTCTCTATAGATTTGCTTTACAGTTAAATATGGGATCCAAAATTAAATAGATCTTCAAGGAAAAAAGTTGAAAAAATTTAATCAACATGAAGTTTTTTATCACGGCTCCAATACACAAATTTCACAAACCGATGGAATAAGCTCTAATTGAAGCACTGAACAGTCCCTGTGAGGTGCTTGTTTGCAGAATGTTTTCTTGGTATTTTTGGATATCATGCCCTGGTCAACGATTGCAATTCCATTCAAGTGCAAGTTTGTTGTCTTGCTGTGTTTGGCAATTTCTGTATTGTATTATTTCTTAAGAGTTCTTTTCGTTGTTGGCCGAAGCAGGATGATGCAGCGGGAAGATCAGTATGTTTTTGAAAATGTCTTGATTTGGTGGTATGCTCCAGTAGGTTTCTTTAATTCCTCTTTGCTCTTGAAACGAGTAACTACTATATATCCTTCCTGACAAGTCGAATTTGTGTGGAAGCTAAACACCAAGGAATGGACACTTTGAGTCACATTTTCAATTGTATTGGTCTGACGAAATGTTCTCCTGGTAGAAATTGCTTTTTGGTATCCACGAATTTCTTAGAAAAATATGTACATCCTCCAGGTGAATCCAAGTTTTTTAACGATAACCTAATCTTTAACTGCAAACAATTCAATTCAAAGAATACAATCAGTTTTGGATTTCGAATTCCGGTCAAATCGTAATGTCAATATTTCCGATTTCTGGTCCAGGCGGATTCATTAGCAAAAAACAATGTCTCAAGTCATTCGTAACTATTTCCCGCATTAGTCACTTGGATTGATCAAACCTGTTGCTCAAGAAATTTTTTGAAAATCTCTGTTTTCAAATAAAAATGTGCATTTGGATTGACAAAAATAACGCTATTGAAAGTGCGTAACTTGCGACAGGAACAAAAACATTTTGTACAAAATCATTAAATCTTATACTTAGTAGTGATAATGCTTTCCAAATCATTAGTTGCGCTCATCCTTGCACAAGTGGTTCAGCAATGACTAACAGCAATGGATTATCAAACCCATTAGGCCTACAGCAGAGAAGACACTAAACGCATACCAGATTCTCTGTTTCCATTTTGAAGTGGATCCTGTAGTCATGATGGACAACACACTTGGTAGCTTGTCTGCATGTTACTTTCTTTAGTTTTTCCCTGTACTTGTCATTGCCCATGAGTTCGGTTGAAATTGAGATGCAGCAGCCAGCAATTCTTTTATGAGATTGTCAAGGTTGTCTAACACGGTATACCTAAATTCAAGGTTTGGATGGGAACAATCTGGATCGTTTGCTTCGTATGTGGTTTCATTCCTTTCGCTATTTTTTTCGGAGTCCAAGTTCCTGATCGTCTCAGCGACCAACCTAACGCAAAGTGGCCAGCATGCACTCTCAAAATCGAGTGGTATATATCAAAAATGTTTCAAATATTCAATACTGCTATCGTAATTACTGTTTTGTTTGCCTTGAAAACTTTGTAATGACAACGCTTTGTTCGTGTGTGAAGTTCAATGCAACACATAACTTTAATGTCGCTTGATGAAGTTTGAAAGAGTCAGTGTTGCTGAAGTTGTTTCATTTACCGAATAATCAACGTATCTGGTCATAATGAAACAAACAAGTGTTCAAACACTTTGTGAATACGAACAGAAAATAAGGAATGAGGATTGCAAACATGAAGTGTCTATTCTCTCTGACCATGCATTGGGTTTTGTCTTCTTTAATGTCTCTTTGCACTTTTTCTTGTTTCATTAGTTCATGCGCGCCAAACGTCGACTGAAATATGATGTATTTTGCAGGTACGACCATTTCAAAATTTACCAAATAGTTGGCGTTCCTATATTCTTGTACGCTCCGACAATTGGAGTGATTCTGATGAGTGCTCTTATTGCTGTCAGCGTCAGATCACACACACGGCACAGTCAATCGATTGAAACAATGCAGAAGAGGCTGACAAAAGAAAAACAAGCGATGTTGCAACTGGTCCTGATTGTGATGTCTTTCCTGATTGGTTACTTGCCTTTCACAGGTAAAAATATATGGGTTGCGCACTATATTGAAGTCAGGAGCTGAACGCTTTTTGAAGGCCGAGGATTTTAAACAGCAACCACTGAGAAATTTTCAAATATAAAAACAGGTTGCAAAAAATTTGTTCACAGTTTACAACTTTTGGACAGTTCAACCACGTGCCAATACACAAGACAACAGAGTGATCGACTATTGGTTTGGAATGATCCAGTATTTTTTCCTGCGTTTCTCGGAATGCCTCAATCCTATCTTTTACAATCTCGGTTCAGCAAAGATGAGGAAATACACTGCTGATTTCCTTCGGAAACATTGTCGATTGCATGCAGTAGATCTAAGAGACTGGTCACGTTCAAGAGTCAGCTCTACCCAATCAGTGAATACAAACGACATGGGCGTGTAAATCTATGTCGCTAAATATTACTTCCACTTCCAGCGAATGCTGCACAACTTTTCATATCCACAATGATCCGTTATTTTGTCCAGAGTAGTGTGTGTCTTATCTTCGGCATTGACGTATTATACTTTACAAGGTTTGTCTACACATGTAGATGTGTTGGGTGACGCATATTTGGAACACACAAATTACTTGCATGCTTTTCAAGGAGGGCTCACTCTGTCCACTCTTGCATTAAAATAACGGATTCATCCCAAATCTTAATCGTGGTCATACGTGCAAAGCTTCTGCTACCGGTGCAGTATATTTTCTTTAACTTGAAACTGAAAGTAAACTTGCCACTTAGGAACAAAATTTTTGTACTGGTACGTTTCTGTGGCAACTACCAATTTCTTTCCACAATATGCATGTGATTCGTAAAATACAAGCAAACAAGTTCTGCTTTCCCTGCAATACCTGGCAGATAAAAACTTTTGCTCGTGAAACTGACTACGCACATCTACTCTATGCTGCATTTTATGGTGTTCATCATTGATAACAATCGCTTTTTTGTTCCTGTGACATATATTGGAATGTCAGCATCAGTTTAAGACTTAATTTACTTTCAACATGTCTGAACTGACGGAGTGAAACAAGAAAATATCACAAACTTAACATCTTTTTCGATTTTCAGAACCTTGTATTTTTTGCAACATGCCCATGCGCCATTGATGCCAAGATTTCAAACTTACCTGAAGTAGCACAGAAAAGGTTGCCTAAATTGAAAACCTGGCATTTCCAAAACTTTTATGACTTGCTCTAAGTTATCATCATTTGCTGGTTGTTACTGGTTGTTCTAATAATAACAGATCATCTACTATTCTATGTTCCTGTTCAGTCAATTTTGGATAAATTGGTGCAATAGTTTCGGTTGCCTCATCATATGAAGGTAATGCCCCATCGTCTAATAAATTTTGATCTTCTTTGAAAGGTGTTGTGTCATCACATTTTTGAGATATTATATACCAGTGGTGGCCAAACTGCGGCTCTCGAGCCGCATGCGTCTCTTCGAACCCTTGCATGCGGCTCTTTGAGCTTTCCGAAGAATTATATACTGTTTTTTTATTTTTTATTTCTATTGCAAAATGTATAAATATTGTAAAGTGGTACTGTAGTAGCTAGGGTGCCCTGCAGTATTACTTTTGCAAGTTGTTCCAAAAAGAATTATGATGTCACAGAAGCGCAGATTGCAAATAAATTTGTGCTTTCAGGTTTTTATGTTGCGGGTCTTTGTAACTTGGGTTCTGCAACATGTGGCTCATAAGTAAAGCAGGTCTGGCCTGTTATGTACTCATTTGTCAGTTATTGTCGTTTATTTGGTTTGATGCATCAGTGTTTGCAAGTCCTACACTTCTGCTGCAAAAGGCAGTGCTACCACCACAAGGCCTGAAAAGACCCGAATCGGGTCCATAGAAATGAAAACCGGGTCCCTAGAATCAGAGAAAATCGGGTCCATACAGATCCATATCGGGAACCTACCAATTTCCCTAAAAAATACCTCTTGAGAAAAAATATGTTTAGTCAGATTGTCATATTCCTTTGCAATTTTCGGAAGTTCTCGCGATTTTTGTTTTGGTAGGGTCAATATTATCTGAACCATTTTGAAGGTTATTTTAACTTAGCTTCGAAGGCACTGGATTTCCAGCTTTAGATGCAGTTTTTTGTTTTTGTGAATTAAAAATGTCGAAAGTTTTGCTGATTAATTGGATATTGTCGCTTTTGTGAACACTAGTTTCTTTCAAACAGATACATGCAAGAATGAAAGTTATGAAAGCAGAGGTGAATCAGCTGATTACTCTAAAGCTTGCAGTAAGCAGAGAGCTTTTAATCGGTGACCAATGAAACAGTCTATGAAAGGCATCATAGCAGTTAATTTTCATCATATTAAGGCCCAGGGCCAGGTGAAGTGGTCCAAGGTGGCGTAAAAGTCTTCCATTTATGAGGTCATTCACAAAAAGTCCGCAACCACCAACCAAAACATTATTTTCGAGTGCAGACTAGAAAACGTACTGACTCCTTTGAGCATTTGAACTGCTCTCTACCGCTTTGGGCGCCAGAGTTACACTCGCCAGGTGCGATCCGTATTTTTTTGCGCGAAATCCTCGATGCCGGCCGGACGTGAAAGTATTAAGAATGTAGAACGTATATCTATTTTAAGGTTATGAATTGGGTTCTTGTTTTTTCCTTTACGCTCTTCTTTTTCCATCTACCTTCAATCGTATAAATAACCTTTACGCGTATTTGGGTTTGAACCTTGATTACCAAAGGTTGTTCTTAAAGTTTTGACGTCGAACTAATTCAGGCGTTCAATAAATTTGTGCATGGATTTAGGGCCTGATTGGGTTGATATGAGTGCTTTCGATGTGAATGCCTTCGTCGTAATTTGCAGTAAACGACGAATTTCATGCACAAATTTGGTTCCGAATAAACAAACTGGAAATTATGTCGCCATGAAGTGGTCTCCTTTAATCACATCAAAACTGAGATATTCAAAATTCTTCTGCAGGGCAGAAACGTCGGGACCATTAGAGCATGAAGAGATATTTATTCACCAGTAAATCAAATGAAATAAAGACTTTCTAAACTCCGTTTAGTTTTAATGACTTTCTAAACTCCGTTTAGTTTTAATGAAACTTTCTAAACTCTTTCCAAATAAACTTTCTAAACTCCGTTTAGTTTTAATGAAACCAGGCTATAGTACACTGTTGCAGTCCAGCCCATTGCATATTTCTCGAAGATTTTCAAAAACAGCAGTTTTTAGTAAGGAGATTTGCGGGACTGAGGGACAGATACAGTTGTATTTTCTCGTTATTTTGACATTAGGTGCAAGCAGGACCGGTTTTAGCCTGTTTGACCGATGTCGTCAAATTGGGCCCAGCACCTTGCGGGATTAGTGTGACGGTTTGAAACATGTTATGTATTTTAAGCATGTCAGGCTGCAACGTGAAGCGTGCCTTGGTTTGTTTCTATCTCGTTTGAAGATAGCTCATTTTAAGAACAAACTGTGCACTTCTGTTCTTACAAGAATGCCGGTATAGTAGCAGGAAATGGCTTCCTCTGGCTATTGATTTCATGGAGATCAAGGTGCCAAAAGTGAGATGTTATGAGGTAGCTTACAAGTTAATTTAAGGCAAACAGGTAATGACTTGGCCAGGTAAGTTTGAAACTAAATCTCTGTTTAGTTTGCAAAAAGCTGAAAACAAAAAATCGTTTAGGCCGGGAATGTACACCCGCAGGGCGTCTGTGAGAAAATTTACCAGAAGTTACGAAGACCGAAACAGGGCCCATCAGCTTCTAGGGCTCTCGTTAAAACTCATAAAGCTTGTGTAATGTGTACGTACAAACAAGAATATAGATGAAACAGATGCCATGTTAAGATTAAGAAATATATTAATAATAATAAATTGCTATACTGGAAACTGACTTACACTAGTAACTATAAGCTTGATTACATAAGTCCGTACTCTCATTCTCGCAAGCCAAGTACGCTATATACTGTTGTGAACAAGTTTTGTTCCCAACACGACTTGACCAATATTCCAATAAAAAGCGGCACAGAACAAAAAGTCTATGATGCATGTGCAGCAAAGAAAATAAAGGAGAACGCAGTGAGCAATTCTTATGAGACAGCATGCATGTTAAGCAGCAAGGCAAGGGATTTATGATAGTCCCATGATGCAACGAACAGCAGAATGCACGAATGCTGCAAGACGAAGTGACATGCAAAACAAGGTTATGAGAGCTGAAGGAAGCCGACCAAAGAGCACCAAGAGTAAAAGCACGAGGAGCAAAGTGGCGCGAGATACAAGAATGACAGGAACGGAGCCCTCAAGCTGAGGAAGTGGGCGGCTCTAGAATGCCAGGCACCAGCGACTGCGAAATGCGCCAGAACAGTCTAGAACCGAAGCTATCATAAGTAAACTAAGAAGTTAGGCTTCCCGCCAAGAACGCCTGGGAACCACGGACATAAAGACTAAACTAATCAATGACGCACTTCCCTGGTGGGAGCAATACAAGAAACAACCTTTTAGACTATAAATATACCGGGAAGAAATCCACAGATTTCAGACTACCTTGTGGTCTCGAAGATGGATCTCAACGTTGGAACTGAAGACATGTACGCTTGGTCATCTGTGCAAAGTTCTGTTCGTTCGTTCTACAAACTCTACGATGCTCTGTTCGCTTGCTCAACAAAAATGAAAGTTTGTTCTGTACGTTTGATCTTCAACTGAACGTGGTTATGATCAGCACGATCAACATAAGTACGATTGTTCTTCGAACTGACGACTCAAGCACCCGTGTTGCTCGAACGGACCTTATATACTGAAAAAGTACTTCATTTAACTAAATAATCAGTGTTCTTTTGACCGCATTAATTTTATCATGCTATTGTTTGTGAAATGCTTAACGTTCTAAATTAAATATCATATTTACAAAAGAATTTTCTCTTGTGTTGACTACCGGGTAAAATATAAGTAGGTTAAACAAACATGAAAGATTTGCGATAACTTACCTTGGTGTCCGTAACGAACCCATGTATTAATTACGGCGTCAACATACGCTCTTTGACATGTCTTTCACATTCCTGACCCAACAGTGATTCACATTAAAAGATACAATAATATCAACTACCTGTAAGATACCTCTTGTGTCCCGCACTCGTATGTTCTATGCACACCTGCAGCTGTGCATTGCTAAAAACTGTTACTGTATGCATGTATTTCGCTTCTGATACTGGTCTACAAGAACTGAATGCAGGGTTTTTATATCATAGGAATCAGGGGTCGGAAAACACCGGGTCGCGAATCTCGACCCGGTGCCTGTCCGTGATGCATTTACACTGGGCCGCTTTGGCATGGGTCTACAGGAAAGGGACGGCAGGTCTGGTGTTGTTCCGTCATATTTATCGGCCATATCTTAAAGCCGATAAATATCGCGAAGTAGGTCCGTAAAAATTTTTGGAAAAACGGTTGTCGGCGCTAGACTCCTGTGCGGGGTGAAACATTTTCCCCGCTCCCGCCCTGCACCTGTGGAAATTTGAGAAATCTTCCCCGTGCGAAAACCACTGAAAACCCATGCAACGTGTTTCAGAGCTGGTTGCTATTTATTCAACAGTTCATTTCAAAGCCAAGAGAAGCTCATAAAAAACACTGTGAAGAAAAATCTGAGACCGTTTGGTTGACATTGAGCGCTTTGTTTTAGCTTCAAAAGGACTGTTGAAAAAGTGTATATCGTTCATTGACGAACACTTTTAATTTGCTTTTTTGCTATTCATAACATGCCCAGTCACACCAAACACTTGTTTACTCACAGCGCTAGTTGCCATCAACCAGAACGTATTCCTTGCAAGATCACTGAGAGCTGGAAGCTCAAATCCGTGATCTTCCCAACAATGGAGAATAATGCCGCACTCTTTTACCACAAACTCAATGCAAATTGAATTTCTTGCTCATACGTTTTTCACATGTACTACGTCAATGTTCAGTTAAGAAATGAAAAAATATTGTGTTTTTCATAGTTGCATCCTACGAAGAAATTTCCAAACGGGGAGAGTGTTGAAAGACCTTGAATTATGCAGGCTGATAAAATTATTGCTTTTCAAGTTTTGCAAATATTCCAGTTTGAACACAGCCAGCCCATTATCAAAATGTTGATTTTGCAACTAGTCTGATCTTCGCACAAGGTTTTGTCGTTGGCATGAAAATTCAAAGAATCTTTTGGAAGCAACACGGACTGACTTGAAGCAATGAGGGCTCGCAATCAAGTTTTCTGATTGAGCCCTGCAGTTTCTAGCACCGGCTCTGTGTGCAAGAAACTTCACTCTCACACTAACACAGTATGTCACGCAAATCACGGGCAGTTATATTAAGTGTTTCTGAACGTAAAAACAGCCACGTGATTTTCACTTACAAACGTAACAGTGATGTTTTGCTTATAAGGATGGTTCGAAATTTCCAATTGTTTTGAGAAATATTCGCTACAATTTTTACCTGCAACGCAATATTGCTTGCAAAATCTAAACTTCCAAATATATGTAAACGTAGTCTTTCATAACGTTTTCGAGCAAAATATTGAAAATATATTTAACGTCTGTGCCTTTACGAACGTTTGGACATGGAACTGATCCACGGATCGTTGGGAGTTTGACTTTCTTTCAAGGTGTGTCCATATCTTGCAACAGTTTTGTGCGCAATGCAAGGTTGGTAAAGTACAACAACCTGTTAATATCCGCCAAGACCACGTGAAAACACGGAATAGTGGTACGAATTTTCGATCAGCGTGTCAACCTCCACCTAAGCAACTGCAAAAAGATACAATGCTAATTGCGAAAAAAATAAACAAACATATACACAAGTTTCTAAGAAAGCAAGAAACTGATCAGTTTCACATTAGGAACTTCATTTATTAGAAACAAGAAAACGATGTGAGTGAAAACTACGAAAAAATACCTGAATCACTGAGCTTCTTCAAACGGAGATTGTCATTATTCCAGGAGTTGCTGTTGTGTATCGCATGGACGTATAAATAATTAATGAAATTTAAAAGGATATACAAAAATGGAGCACAATTTTCAGTCCCTTATAACATTGCTCTAGACTTAGTATATACTATACGTGTAAGTTTCAATCAGGCGATTGAGGTATATTTTTTTCAGAAGCAGGTAACATAACTTTCTGTCGCGAGGTACAATTTGCACCAGAACTATTTCCTTTTTGATTGAGACAAGTTTGTCTGAGAACGTCGCTCTACTTGTCATATTAAATGCATGAGTGGCGGATGGATTTTTTTCCAGTGGGGGAAAATATTGGAATTTTCCAGGGATGGCCAAATGTTTTTTCCAGAGGAGCCAAAAGTGCTGAAATTTCATTTTACCTATTCGACACTAAGAAAACAACCTTTTCTTGTTGAGACTTTTAGATAAAAAATGTAACATTTCAAAATTCAAGAGCTGAAAAGGACACCTGAACCCACTTCCAATGCCCATGATTGCATTCATTGAACCTTAATGATGCGTGTGGTTTTACAAAAACATAGTTTAGTTCGTGTAGCTTGTTCTGCTTCAGTAAATTTCTCTGCGCTCAAACAATTTTGCGATACCTACGCCAAGCGCATGTGCACGGCATATTGGCTGCACTGCACATTGTGTCCTGCAGCGATTTTCACCGAAATTCTTTGTTTTGTGGTGGCTTTGCAACATGATTTCACCAATTCCTATTGACTTGCGTACACATTACGTCAACACTGTACAGGGAGCATCCAAGAATGCTCATGTTTTTAATCACAGATGGCCGGAGTCACATTTCATTTTCGGCAACAACATGAGTCTGTGTGGTCTTTATAAATGTCATTGCTTCAGTGCAAACATTGCTGAATTTCGGGTGCATTGATGGTTGCTGGAGTTTGAACCGGCGTCGGATGCACAAATTTGAAAAATTTCGGACCCGGATCTGGATTCAAAATTACGGAACAGGAGCGGAGTCCGAATCTGAAAATGCGACACTCACCACCACAGTTTTAAACTGAAAGGCTTTCACGTCTGAAAGTTAGTATTTGAATGTGCAACCTTATCTAGTCATCAGCTGTACACAGACCGATTCAATTTGATCGCAATACGAGGCAATGCATACAATAACCTTGTTTGAATCCTTCAAAAGGTCGGTAAAGCGGAAACAATCAAAACATTCGTGCCACCTTAAGTTCTGTTTAAAGAAATGGCTGCTAAAAATGTTTTTATTTATGATTTGTTTCTTTTATTGCTTGTTTTCGTTGTTGCCATTAAGATTCAGTTCATTTGACACACAAGGATTTCCTTCTGTTTCGTTTGTAAATTTATTTCTGCAGCAATGGCGGTATACTGCTTAAGCTTCACTGTGTATCTCTTACTTAATAATGCATTTCCATCATGTTCCGTACAACATTATTTGTAATTTTGGGTGATGAAACCCACAAGCATATAGTGAAGAACGTTTTTTTCTAAATACTTGCACAAAAAGTATACTTGTTTCAGAGCTGATCATAAAAACGAAATGTATTTTTAGAGCTCCATTGCCTTTTTCTAGTTTATTATCTTTTGTAAAGTAAAGAATATAACAGTATAGGGTTGCGATCCTGTGTTGACAAAGTGTAATGATACAGAGTTGAGAACTCTGCAGTTGCTATCAGTGTACTTGAATTGATTTTTCTAATCGTTTTCAATTTGGAGGCGTTAAAAAGCATGAGCTACGTCACCAAAATGTGGAAACTCGAAAGGATTGCTGCGATGACTTTGTTGCAGACCCCTGGGACTAGGGCTTTAACATGCAAATGAGGAAAACTCTTTTTCTTGAAGTTTCATTTGTTTATCTGTTTTGTCGTCGACTTCATTCTACGGAGCTTTCTGTTCACACAAATTGAAATTGTTATATTGACGACTAAGAAATATTTCTTGCATCGTGCGTCATTGCACTTTTTATTAGTTATAAAACTGTTCTTTGCTGCAACAACTGAGCCAATGAACATCATAATGCAAATAGTGCAAGGCCTATTGGCCTCACGAAATGTTACCACCAGTTAGAACTTTCTGTTTGGATCACTTCACAGTTGAAATATCAAACAGATGTCAGAATAAAAACACGGTGATTCGAAGACCGACTAACTGCAGAAAGGTCCTAATTTGAAGAGCACGTAAGAGAGCGCATGTGTTTTTCAGGTTATGCAAACCTGCAATCCACATAGGCTTGTCGGAAATTTTTGAATTTGTCCAACGCAATGTCTTGTTGTCGCTAAGCGTTCGCTATTTTCGCACCGACTCAGACTGTCAGAAATAGCATCTCGGTGTTATGCTGCACGGATTGGTTAGAAACTTGCATCACTTTTACAAAGAAAATTGTGCCAAATTCCAATAAAATATTACAAATTGTGACCCTTAGTCAAAATAATTTCAAGGTTTGCTCCGAAAAGTTTTGCTTCGAAGACCTGTTGCTTGAAATGGAAGAAACTGTTGCCATAGATTAGGGGTGGCCAACAGGTCGATCGCGATTGACCGACCGATCGCTTAGTGTCAGTTGGTCGATCGCTTCTGGTTTTACGTTGAAGTGACAAGCCACCTAAAAAGAACACTTTTCAATCAATATTCCAGAAAGTATGCAAATATTACCCATCGATTGGTTGGTCACGTATATTATTTTGTTCCTCTTTCGATGGCTTACCATAGGCTAGCACAGCAGATGCCGCGAAGGTGTTGTAATGTGTTTTCCTATTATTGCGCGACAATCATGATTTAGGCGTACAGACACTTTGCCTTCTGTGCATCACTTACTAAGGCGATAGTACACTGTATTTGCACGTGCGATAGTCAACTTCGGCATTTTGTACTTGTAACTTTATTACCGACCGGTCGATCGCGAGTTAGCAAGAAACCTTCTAGTCGATTCCAGTCAAAGACATATTGGCCACCCCTGCCATAGATTATTCGCCCTTTGTAGCACTTCGTCTTGCGGGGAGACGCTGGTCAATTATTGCCTTCTTTAATTGATACGCATCCCCTTGGAGGCGCATACTAGAGTGCATTGGGACCTTCGTGTTCGTGTTCCTTTTGCTGAGTTATGACCAGCCTGTGGCCTGGTGTTAAGTGCGTCAGTTTCTTTGCTGCTAGGTCTGGAGTTCGACTCTCGGCCGGGTCTTACGAAGACCTTGTGAATTGGGACTGTTGCCTTCCTATCAGGCGTACGGTGTTCAGAAGAGCTACAGGTACTCTCCGGAATGCATAACAAACCGAGTCAAATGATACCAGACCTTGTCTCTCTCTCTCCGTTGTCCATCGGTTTACGATGACGAAGCTCAGCGCATTGCGTTGTATCGGGGCATGTGGAGAGCCACCATGAGTTCTGCATTTCGCGTAGTCGTTTTTGCAGTTGTTAACGATGCAAGGCCCATCTGCTGTGGAGCTCGAGTGAGGCGGGATTTCTTTATTTGACGGCAAATGCTGTGTTCCGCTCGCTACGCAGGTTTTGTATTTCAGCATCATTGTTGTCGAACCAGTCTTGATGTTTTCCGGTGCTGTAACCAAGCGTGTCTACGGCAGCATCCATGACAGCCATGTTCAGAAGTATCTCGCCTGTCAGCAAGATCCTTCAATACTTCATCTCATTGGTTAACCGCGCTTGAATTTCTGTGGCGAATTGTGTGTTCTGATCACTATTTCTAGATGCTGACGAAAAACAGCCCCTTAGTTCAAATTATTTGCGGCTGATAAAATCATCGCCAAACCATACCTCTAGAGACTTCAGCTCATATAACGTTTATTCACGTAAGCAGTGAGAACAAGTCAAAGATCTTTCCAAGTTCTGGGTTCGCTGGAAACGCGTATATCTGCAAGCAATGCAAAGTTGAAGGAAGAAGCAGGTGTCTCCGGAGAACCTTACTGTCGATGATGTGGTGCTTGCATATGACGAACATGCTGCAAGAAGTAAATGGCCGCTTGCCGAGTGGTGGAGAGTTATCCTGATAGATAAAGCCATGTGTGTCATGTGCTCGTGCGTACGTACCGGCAATGTCAAACGACCGATTTCGAAAATGTGCCTCGTGTTGCGCAAAGACTAATATCAAGTTTGTGCGATTTGCACAACTTTCTTGCAGTTGAATTCGAGTCAAAGTTTTTTTTGTTTGTTCCATTGTCCGCACGCTACAGTTGAAAATCCCTTATCGTATTGACGCGATAATGGAGTAACGATGGTAGTCAACATCTGACTGGTATTTGCCAGTGCTTCTGTGGTTAAAACTAAGATTTCATTTCGACAGCAACAGCGCCACTTGTATCATGCAATGAGCTTACAGTGGATTGAGTTGACTGCACGTGAACGGTTGACTGCGCGTGAATGGTTGCAGTGAGCTACAAAAGTATTTTTGTCCGAGCGGCAAGTTTCGATTCGACGGTTTGTGCGCTTTTCTTGGACCACTGTAGCCGTACTCGAATTGTGTCTTCTTTAACACGTCTTCTCTTTTTGTATGATCGCAGGTTTGAATAGGTAAATAGTAAACGCTGTTTTGAAGTCTTAAGTACTTAATGCGTGCACAGCAAGGGGGTGTGTAGCAGCAAGTCCGTCTCGAGGGGAGACGCTGGTCACATAACGCCTTCTTTCTTTAATGGTTGCGCAACCGCTTGGAGGCGCATACTAGAGTGCAGCAGGACTTTCGCTCGCACTTCCTGATCCTTTTTCTGAATGACTGCGCAGGGGAGAAGACGTTGATGTTGTGTGCTGTTGAAGTGCGTGAAAAATAGTGTAGTAGCAAGTTGCATCATTTCTGCTAGTTTGGTGAGTTGTTTTTCGTTTGGTGAGTTGTTTTTCTGTTCTTACTTCATATATTTGGTGAGTCATATATTTGGTGACAACGTTTGGTGAGTTGTTTTTCTGTTCTTACTTCATATATGCTATGTTTGTCATTCGTTAATTCTGTGTTCATTTTGTTCAGAAAACCGCATTAGCCTGAATGGACCTTAACCCTTTAACATCATATGTGCCGAATTCGTCCCATCCAACGTTTTGTTCTTTTATTCTGCACACGGGTATTTTTATAGCTCAAAGACCGGTGTTCCGAATTCGGCCGGAGTCGCACTTTCGTTTCATGCGCTTTATTGCCTTTCAGTGATTAGAAGTTTGACATCCGCCATCTTGAATTCTGTCGACTGTTGGTTCTTAGCAGGAGAGATTGACTAGAGATTTTGATGAACATTTTTGGGAAAAGTTTTCAGTTCTGGACGACAGAAAAAATCAGGAATATAGAATCACGCCTGTGGAATAGAAATCTGNCGTTTTTTGTTTAGTANCGTTACTTTGGGAGTTTTTAGGCAGGTTCTTGTGGCTGGGAGGAATTCGGCACAGTGGTCATTTAGGCATAAAATTGTGGATAAACGATACTATTCCGAAATTCTGAATAAAGCAGTTTTTTTGCAGATATTGCTGTTTGATTATGTTGAGATATATGTGGAAAAAGGCGTGACGTCTTACTAAATGAAACCAAGATCGCTTTATGGCAAGAAAGTGACTGGAAAGTAAGGCTTCCAGAATGTGAAAGTGATAATAGTAAGTAGTGCGACAATGATAGGGATCCATACTCTATTATTCCTACAAGAAACGACTTTACAACGATTCATCCGATTCCATAAAAGACACTTGTGACACGGCATTTCGAATTTCTGGCATTTTTCCTACCTGCTTTGGTTGTTTCTTATCTGTAAATACAGCAGACCAAAAACATATTCATATACAAAAATTTTACTACGCCGTATTTTTGCAGTACTCAATGTCTCAAGCATGTGATCGAGACCAAGACAAGACCTCAAACCTTCGAGACTGAGATTCGAAAAATGGGAAGTCTTGAGACCAAGACCAAATATCGAGACTATCACTGCCTAAAATAAGTGGGGAAACCAATATTCTCTGTAGTAAATGCAATGTACATCTATGTCTGAACCAGTGTTGGAACGTCGAAACCCATTTTTGCGAGACTCGGTCCCGAAGGTTTCAGGTCTCGTCTCAGTCTCGAAGGTTACAGGTCCCAAGTCTTTGAATATTGCAAAGAAATAGATTAGTAAATTGTATAAAATTCAACGCTTTTTTGTTTGTTTGAATTTGCAAGTAAGAAACAACTAAAACACCTTGGAAAATGCCAGAAATAAAAAAAAATCAACTCGGAAGTGATCACGACATTCAAATCAAATCTTGGCAAAATGCTCAAATTTTGACGTGCCGAGTCTCTGTCTCCAAATTTCAAGTCTCGGCCTCGAAGATTACGCTCTCGACTGCATCACTGGTCTAAACAAACACAAAAATTGTTTCAAGCTCTATTACCCGTATTGTACTTCAACTGCGATTCTAGAGCATTTTCAAATGCTTTCAAAACTTGCAACAAACGTTGATCTGGTATACACAATGCTTCCATGCATAAAGTGCGAACCATTCATAAGATAAGATTCTTATCAGTTTTAGACTGCTTTGATAGAGACAAAGAAAAAATTACCTTTTCAACAATAAAACACCAGTCCTGATCAGCAAACATTTCGAAATCCATCAGTCCGATTCGGTCCCGATCCGCCAGGTGTACAGACGGAAAACCTTTTATTTTATGGGCAGTGACTATTTTGCCTCATGGGGAAAACCCACTGATGATCCTATTTTGCCTTTATCCAAACACGATTGGTTGAAGGCAAAAGAGTTCCAGAAGGGATTTTGTTTTATAAGACAAAATATACATTGCCTTTTCTGTCATTTCCAAAATTCATTAAATCTGCAAAATCGGATCACAACTAAAATTTTTAATGTTGTTAGAAAAATCACATTTAAACAACAAAAATTTTTCTCACTTCGATCCAGTCCTGATCTGCCAATTTTCAAAAAGCTTACTTGCAATCCGATCCAGTCCTGATCCGGCTAAAATTGGCTTCAGTCTTGATCCAGTCCTCATCCGTGCTAATCTTTGCCACCTGGACAACTGCCACCGAGAACAATGCGTTTTGCACATCATATTAAAGCTCTCAAACTCAGTTTGGTACATCGGCGATGTGACATCGCGTTGCTGCACGTATGAGAGGTCTCGCAGCACAGCCGTTGAGACCCTCTGTCCTATGATATTATTGCCCAACACAGTGCAGGCAAAGTGAGTTGCAACGTTGCTGTTTTTGCCATGTAATTTACAAATCAAAAGCTGAAGTAAAAGAATGCACAGAACGTAAAATGAACGGAAGAAAACTCGTTTTATGAGTTTGTTTAATTACTGGAATGAATGCAATGTGTATAAAAGAGTTTGCTGTGAAAATTTGAAAAAGCCCATAAAAATTATGTTTCGCACTGACTTAACTCTTTGGCGTCCGGCTGCTTTCGGGGATTTCGGAAACAAAATGCCTAAATGTTGCCTAACGCTTATGCTCTACAGACCCGGTAAAAGTCTCAAAAGACGCAACAAGTCTTCTAGTCTGCACTCGAAAAAATATTTTTTGCTTGGGGGTGCGTTTTTTTTGTGAGTGACGTCATAAGTGAAGGACTTTTAGGCCACCTTGGCCCACTTTGCTTGGCCCTGGGCGCCAACTGTTAGGTGGTAGTATTTCGCTGAAGTTTTTA
>JGI24159J19872_10002147_pt1 | contig 23093 bp, 10 predicted proteins | sample Ectturendosymbi4_FD_19872 | JGI IMG/M metagenome (IMG submission 19872) | reverse complement strand
TGACTCCTGTTTGGAAATTTGTTGAAGCTGAACTTCCTTCTGAATCTTGCTTGAACAATCTGGAAAGACTTCGTTTCGTAATATGTCTTTACACAAAAGATATTCTGCTCCATCGACCAAGGAATCATTAGACTATTTTTTGTTTAATATATAGAAAGGTTAATAATTTCCCCATGACAATCTGGAAAGAGAATAATGAATAAGGTCATCGATAAAGGTTTTAGAAGCTGCCGCTTTGTTTCANCAATTGTGAAACACCCTGTATGCGGGAAAGGAGGTGAAGAAACCTACCAATTAGGGTATAACGACTTCCACAACAAACGTTGGTGNTTGTCGACATCAGGTTATTTGAATCGTACAGCTTCGGAAAAAGACGTTTGGCATTATTTCTTCAACATCCATGGGCGCAGTTTTGTTGCAAAATGTGGGGGGAACAGTTTAGTGTGAAATCAATGAAGACATCGGGTCGATGCAGAAGTAAAATTTTATAAATACAGATTTCCAATCTTGTTTATAGAGGTGTTTCAAAAGCAAGACTAATCACGCTAATACATCAATTGGGTTTTATGAGAACCAAGGGCGTACGTAAGAGGGATTGGGGTTAAAAAAAAACCTTGAGCTTGACATTTTACAAAAACTTTATTACCTGCGCAAAGACGATTAATTGTTTTCGCATGCTTTTTGCTTGTTAATTTGTCGACTTCATGCAAATACCACGGAATGGATTTGCATGCAAATTTCAAGGAACATTGTAAATGACCCAAAAAGTAATAATTAGATTTTGGTGGGAATCTGGATAACCGTTTGTAATCCAGAAACCATCTCACCACTGTTGCCGACCTTTCGCCCACTACGCATGTTTAAGATTGTGTTCCGCAATAGTTCACTTTATCCAAAACAATTGTCTTTATTTTGCCTGCTATGGCTGATCAGCGCAAACTTCGCCGAAAAGTTTATTTTTGAAAACAAGAATATGACGTCACAAACAACGTACACCAAATACAAATGACACAATACGCCACTGAATGAAACTCCCCCATGAAAATTTTCTGCGTACGCGACTGATCAGAACTGTCAGTTGGAGTNCACAAAATGCTGACTCGTATTGGTCGTTNGTGCATATCACTCTCACAGTAGAACACTTCAGTTTCATGCATTTTATGAGGTGTGGTTTACAGCACGATTTGATGTCTTNTTCAAGTCGCTCGTTACAAAGACGACGATAAACATTTTCTTGCACATTTTCGCTCTTTGCAAAAGCTACAAATCTTTTCAATGCTACTGGGCATCATGCCTGCACACCCACCCCTATCAAAATGTCCACTGATATCCTCTTACCAGGTGGTGGATGCATCCTTCCAATATCCCTTGCTGGCCCCTGCATACATATCCATCTAGCCTACAATGTAATTTCTGCATACCTGATCGTTTGGTGACTATTGTCTTGTGACATTTTTATGTGATGCAACTTAGCTCAGCCTTTTCACAATCAATTTTCAGGTTGAACATCAGATTTTAATGGATGAAGTTAATGTCGAAAGTTTAATTCTAAGAGTTCTACTTGCATAACGATACGAAAATATATTTGAGATTAAACAGAAATAAAAACGCACAACGGTGAATTGGTAAAAATACACAAAATTTCACCTGATTAACACGAAAAGAATGTCCAGCAAAACTATAGGTGTGGTCAGGTATTAGTTTTGGAGGGAAATACTTTTTACAGGGAAAAGATGTTAGTTTTCAATATGTGTTTAAAACAAATTTTTGGGCACAATAAACTTTTGGGGGCACAAAAAAGTTGGGGAGTACTGCCCCCGAATTCCCCCTTGGCTTCAGGCCTGCTTGTGAAGCAAAAATTTTCGAACTTGGATAAAAATACTGCTGCATTATGTTTTTGATCAAACAAAAGTAAATAAGATGACTTACGAACAAATGCATTCAGCACAAGCACAAAGTGTAAAGTCACGAAAAAATATATATTGGATTTTTTGGTCACTATATTTTATCTTTGATTCCTATTAAAGTCCTTATGTTTTGAGCTATAGGTCAATATACAGCTAGATAAATAGTTCTTCAACGTTTTGATTGAACCCTATTTACAAATAGTTGAAGACAGGCTTTTGCAAAACTGGCCATCCTAAACTAAGTTTCCAAAATAGTGCTGCTTTTGTCTTCGGCAAAAGCTCTGTAGACATTTTCCTGAAAAAGTAACTTTCTAACATTATATACACTTAGGTTTACCAGACGTCCTGTTTTAACCTGGACAGACCCGGTTTAAAGACTTTGTTCCGGCATCCCGGTTGGTCAACCAAAAAGTCCCAGTTAGGCATTCAGTCAGGCAGCATAGCCCTACACGAATATTAGCATGTTATGATTAGCCTGTTTGACCAACTTGTTGAAGAATGATGCGTGATCTTGTTTCATTGTTTCAGATATATGGGTAGTCTAATTGATGCGTCATTGTAGTGGGTAACTGGTGCAGTAATGGATTGATTGTTAGCGCATTGGCTAGTTCAGTAACGTCGGCAAGTAGGAGGGGGTGTTCGTTTTGCAATTGTAGGTTATTGAAAGGATTTATTTCGTACGGGAGCTTGTTTGATTTCCTTCTAAGGCTTGTTTTTCTGAAGCACCCTGGTTTTCAATCACAAAAATATGGTATGCCCATTGCCCATATATACTAGCACCAATGAATTTTACGCTATCTGTTTCTGAATATGTGACAATCAACATTACAGAAAAAACAAGTTACATTTCTCTGCGAACCAACTCCATGCTGTGCTGTAGTATCTCACATGTGCACCTGTAAAACTCTCACTGTTTCAAGAAAATAACCTTTCTGACAGTACACTACACTGGGCAGAATGCCAGACAGAAGCAGTTAACCATCTTTCGTGGTCTCTAGAAACTTGAAAAATGGAAAATATCATTTTATTGAAGCTAAAATTTATGAACTAACAGAATTCAGTGTAGCCGTCATGCTAGCGCGACCGATACATGCAAGCAAAGCCGGCCAAAGCATAGAGAAGGGAAGACCAAGCAAGCGACACTTAAAAGTGACTTCTATGCGTATGGAAGTGAGAGCTCTCTTTGGCCGAATCGGCTGGCGCGATGACATCACCAACAACTTCCTTTTTTAGGGCCATCATGTTTCAGGGTTCAACCCACACTGAGGCTGTGCGAACAAAATCGGGCCGCACACGATTCAACGGCGCCTGGGAGAAAANGCACACGATTCAACGGCGCCTGGGAGAAAAGGCCATAAGCCCCTCTCAGTAACATCCTCCATTGAAGATCGTCTTGAAACAAAGGGTAAGGGTCGAACTTGTAAATTGAGAGTTGAAGTATGGATTATAAGTGATAGACCTTCCGAGTTAATGGAGAGGGTAGCGATGTGGGGGCCTGGAGATGGCGCCACATGTAAATAAATGGTCACCGCTAGATGGTGCCCATGAGTAACAAGTCACTGTGATAGTAACCACAAGCGAATTATCGTAATTCACTTCTCCCTATATAACAGTGCTGAACATGATCCGGTTCCCGGATCACGATTCAACCGGATTCTGCAATTCAGAACAGGATCCTGATTGGACTGGATTTTGAAAAATATCCAATCGGATTAGATATGGACATCCAAACTGCATTGATCACTTCAAAATAATGCTTAATTAGAGTTTTTTCGGATATAAACCGGATTGGATCAAATATATGGACAGGTCTACCGGATTAGGATCGGACTGGATTACTCAATGAAAATTTTGGACTGGATTAGGATTGCAAAAGTCTCCAATTTATTCAACACTACTATATAATAATAGTGCAACCTAGTACCTGTAGAGTAAACTCGTCGAGGGAGCTCTATTGCTGCTGGTTGCTTTACCATTAGTTTAACGCCCCTAATTGCCATCTTTTTTCTCTTGTGCTTGCCTCAGTGGTTCAAGGCGATGCAGTCAACTGCAACACCAGTGATACCACACCCAACTCTGTTTAAACATCAACTTGGCTATGTGTAACGTCTAACATGAAAAGCACTTCACACAAAACGTGGCAAACGTCAGTTTCATTTTTTTAACTTCTCCGAATATAAAACCTGAAGAGAAGTGGGGAGGACATGGCATATTATATCCCCCACCTGAAAAACTGGGGGGGACACGTCCCCCACCAAATTTTGCCCATGTCAACATCAAATTCATTTTAGCATTTTGAAAGCAGGTGATAAAGCTCTTTTCAGAGCTGATACAAAACTACAAGTGGTTTCAACCACGAAAGAGAAAATATATGAAAGCATCCTTCAATCAGAACTTGCTGAGACAAGCGTTGCACAGAAACGTATTTAAGACAGACTAAGTAATAATTTCATATCTTACCTACTTTTGATGTTCAAACATTTCGAATTTCTGGGCGCTTCGAGGAACGGAAATTTATATGATGTTGTGGGAAGGCTTGGTATTTTGTTTGCACTAGCCATCTTACTGAACATGGTTACCGAAATTTATGGAAACCTCCAAAGATGTAGGCTGAATAAAAAAAATACCGGCAAAACTATAGAACCACAAACTTAAATTTCTTAGTAACAAAATTTTCAAGTGAAACCAAGGAAGGTCGGCACTTGTGATCATAGCGGGACCTATGAACCACCCGTTTTTTAAAAACCATGCAGTTTTAGCGCCACCTATCAATACTACCTGTTACTCATGCTTCCTATCTTTCCCATGTTAACGGGGCGCAAGTAAATATGGCGTTTAGGTTGGATTTACTCCATCTAACACCAAATGTGTAACGGGCTCCCTGTGACAAATTTTTCAACACAGTTCTGTGATACTCATAAGCAATGTCGATTAAGCTGATAGACAGTGACGCTTGTCAAAGTAACCCGTTATACATTTGTAGGCAATCACAACTGGAACAATTGGGCTACCCTTCAATTTTTCAGTTTTCAAATTTCTGCCTAAATTGCCAAAAACGTTAAAATTTGGCAGGCACACGTTGCAACTTTGACAAATGATTCCCAATAAAATTATTTAGGTTGCCTAAAACCACGAAGCAACTTTTAACTTTTTAAACAACTAGGCTGCAGGCCAGCATATTCCAGTACTGACTGACTGCATCACAACCACCATTCCCCATGCGCACAATCCACCGTTTCTCTTGGCCAAAAAGACCCCATTCACTTACTCTAAGCCACTAAGTTATACGTCTTATGTCACAAATGCCTCAAAGACATTTACGCAAGCATTGGTCATCGCAACAACAAGGAAAGATCAGACTAGTCTCCACATACGCGTAGTACGATCGGGCGCTACTGGAGCCAGACACCGATATGGGAGAATCTGTAAATCAAGCCTTCTCAAGTGGCAACACCAGCCCTCAACGGAGGTTGGCACGCAATGACGCATGGGCCTTGACTAGAGGTGAGGACTGGACTTGGATAGGACTGAATTCGGGCAATAGCAAATTTTGTTGAATTTGGATTGAACCCGGACTGTAAACGACTTTAAAATTCAGGAATCGGACCGGATTTGGACTGAGTTAATGGAAAAGAATGCGGCATTTTTGTTGTGAAAAAGCTGCATTTTTCAACTCTTTTGGACTTCATTTGGACTTGGACTTCACATTAAAAAATTTATTTGGACTGTGGTCGGACTTAGACTGAGTTTTAAAAAATCAGGACTGGATCTGGATAGCAAAATATGACAGTCTGCTCATCTCTGGCCTTGACCACAAAACTGATGCGATTTTTTTCGATTTGTTTTACGAAGTGTTTCCGAAACAAAAATGAAAATGTTTCCGAAATGAAAATAAAATTCTTTGAAATGAAAATGCTTTTATTTAGAAAACATTTGCGAACCGAAGGTGTTTTCGAAATGAAAGTAAAATTGTTTTAATTTTTGAAACGTTTTTTTTGTATTTTTTTTCAAAAAAATGCCAGAAACCTTGCTTTACCTATTCCTCATTCCTTTTCGTGTTTTTCGTGTGCGCTTTTCCTCTGGGGAGGGTCGCGGGTGTAACAACCATAGGAAGACTCGAAATACCTTACTGTCAACAGCAATGTCAGATAGCATTGCTGGTTCGACACCAAGATGGGACCAAAGCAAGGTATAGATTTGTAAAATCCACCTGGTCCTTGGACGACCTCAGGGCTGCTTTCACGTGTATGTAGCCAGTAGGGCAGTGGTTCCCATCCTTTTTAGTGCCGTGGGCCCTTTTGACGATTTGGCTGAAAGCCGTGGACCTCCTTGATAAAACCAGTTAAAACCTTGGTCAGGGACACGTGGCTTAATCGGCCGAAAGCAGTTCTGAACTTAATTTTATCATTACTTAGAGTTAATGTTTCTAGCTGCTTCTTTCAGCAGCTGCAATTTTATGTGCTCTGTTGAGCAACCATAACGAAATCTGTTTAAGTTTTGTATTTTTCGAGTTACGGATGGTAAATGCGCAATCTGGCCCTGCTATCTTGACGTGTAGCAAAAGGATTTGGGCAGCTTGGGCTTTGGTAACGGTCGTGCAACAAAAGGAATATGTGCGCATCTTGGCCCATGGATACCTTCGAGTAACAAAATAATATATGATCACTTTAGGCATGGATACATCACGCCACGTGTAACAATTGCGCATGGAATAGCACTAGTATAGGTTTCCGCAACATTTTAACTTGTTTGTGAGCTAAATCATGCGGACATTTTGTCTATGAGGACCTCATCTGGCTGAAAAGTGCAAAAGTATACTTGAAAATAATGTATTTTCATGTATCAACTTAATTTACTTTTGGTGCATGTAGAACCGCAAGCTCGATCGAGCAGAGCATGATTTTGATCTCCAACCGACCGCCAATCTTTCTTTATTCTTCCTGCCTTTTTGGGGTTTTACTATGAGCACTTCACAATTTTTTGGGAAAATTATTTTTGTATTTCACAAAATAAAAAATTTCAAAATCCAACAAGTTTGTTTTTCAAGTAACATGAGCTTGTTAATTGCTTAGTTGTTAAAAACACGCATGTGCTCCCTAAAATGTTTCAGTAAGCTTCGGTGATGAGGGAGAAAATTCTTACCAGTTTGGCCTATGGTTCCAACAGCGTTAGTGTTCACTCATGGACCTGAGCAGGGGTTGCTATGCACAATTGGTCTCTTTTAGAAAATTTTATCAATCATTTGATGTGCAGGTCAAAAAACATGAATGTTTCGTGAAGCTTGTCACGTAACAATTAACAGCTGTAAATTTGCTAAATTGCTCCAAGCTTTCGAGGAATCAGCCAACTGGGTTCCGCTGATAGGCGTAGCCAGGGGAGCCATGGTCTCTGTCCAAACTTCTGGCATATCTTTTCATTTTGTGCTTGGAGAGGTGTTGTATCAAACCACATACCGGTTCCTCGCTTAAAGTCAAAATATTTGGCAACTCAAAAAAGTATGGGCTGGCTACGTCACTGGCTCTACTTTCTTCGCTTTGGGATGGTTCAAACATGCACGTATCTGTATTCAAGTAACTAGTCTCCACAAAAGTGACACAAGTTAATCTATCAGCGATTTCTTATAAGAAATCGATATCATGCAAGTGCAACACTACACATACTCAGTCTTTAAAACTGCAAGCAATGCTTACGGGTGAAAATTGAAATGCTGAACCAAGAGCAGGGAATGCAAACAAATTCAAGACTAAAATCAAAATCAATAAATCTAAACATGACGTGCAACCATTACAACACTGGAGAATACGTCGTTTCTGAATAATTGTCTTCACTGAAAATGGAAGACTGTCTGACGCCACTAGTTCAGCATCGCAGCAAACCTACATTGACGCTCGCCACCATGACTCAAAAAGAGAGTTGATAAAATGTGTATATGGATTACTTTCGTTGGACTGGCAGCCGTAAAATATGTCTACTGTTTGGCCTACACATTGTTGATGGCATATCTTACAACGTTACATGTCGCTAAATAAACACCACATTTTGTACATGTCAGGTTTTGCTTCAGCGGGAAGGTTTTGCGTTTTGTTATTATTTGTGAAACACACGTGACCATTGATTTGCTGTGTTTTCCATGGCAAACACAAAGTACACAGTGCTTGCAAGGCCTTCACACATCTTCCAGTTGGTTTTCAGTCTTGCTAGCAAGATGCGTGTAGTTTCTTAGTTTTTATATAATTGTGGCAGTTCTTTTGTGCTGTAGATAAGCACTGCCTTTGTATTTAAGCCTTTTCCTCTCTCTGATGGAGTTAACAGGTGGGTGAAAGATGTAGCAGGGTATGATAGTAATAATATCAAATTGGAAAAACGACAACGCCCCCAAAATGCGACAAGGAAGAGAACCCACAGGTTTGGGCTGCAGGATAATGTAAGATACGCTCGGTCACAAACTTATCCTTGTATAGATAAGCTACTCAAGAACAAACAGTATCAAAATTCCCAGTGAATTTGATTTAATGACAACTTCCATACCTTTGTTAAAGTGTATAAACATGTTCGTTCATATAGGCGAGATTTTGTGTCACCCTATGACCTGGATTCTATTTCTGGAGTTGCTCTCATGTTTGCCTTTTGCGAGCTATAGACCACCACGGCACGTAGTTTGGCATTTCGCTATTTTACTTTCATCTTATACATATAAAGGTCGTGTACCTCCAAAAATCTTTCTGTGGACCCCCGGTTGGGAACCACTGCAGTAGGGCTTGCCTCATCCATCTTTCGGGACCTTTCGATTCGGAGAAGTGGCTCGACGTTCACAGCTTCACGAATTTGACAGTTATACACTTTGTCGCGAAGTGTCAAACTGTGAACTCTTCGCAAAAATCCCATCTCTGCCGCCTGTACCCCACTTAGGATCGTATTCTTTCAGTCATTACCCAAGATTAATGACTACAGGTGAAGATTGAACTGGCGGTTTTGTGGTAAGGTCCCATTATGTGGCCACAGGGCGGTAAAGCTCACGGAGAACTGCGTTTGCTTTACCAATCCATGGCTATTAGTCTCGCTTGTTGTGCCTTCCGTTGCTCGTGAATACTACCCCTTAATACTTGAACCCAGGCCCGGAACCAGCTTGGGACAACAGTAGGGGTTAAGAGTTTTCTGAGAGGGGCCCAAATTTTTTGAACTGTGTCCAAAAATTTTAGACTATGTCCAACGTCTTTTGTCGGAGGGGCAAAAATTTTTCTAGGGGGTCTTCGTTCCCCCTGGGCATGGGCCTGCTTGAACCTCTCCACCTGCTGCGGTATATTACCGCGCACTTGCAGCATACGCTGCCTTGGGTTTTCGTGGAGACGTCACATGTTGGCCTTTTTAGTGCTCATTTTTATTACCGCTTGGCCGCAAGCAGCTGAAAACCGATCAAGTGCATATTGACGGCCCGGTTGAAGACGCTAGCAGCACCAAAGCGTCCACAAAAAGCAAACGGTTGATCTTTGCTGTTTCCAACAGTGACACCTTCGTCGACTCAGCTGTGACTGTCTATCCAATACATATAAACTATGAAGGACTGTTGACCACACACTAGAGTCCTCCGCGGGGCGGGTTAGCCCGTGCGGGTTGCGGGTACCCGCATTTGCGGGTCGGGTGCTGGAATTCGCACTGCTTTGCATGCGGGTGCGGGGCGGGATGAGAAATTCTTTGTGCGGGTAAATGAGTTTTGAGTTAAAGCACATGAACTTAATCAGCTCAAAAATCACAAAACACGTAGATGTATCGAAGTTGTTTGTCAGCATTGCGCTTAGGACAGTAGGCCCGCAGCAGTTATGACATTATGATGTAACAACCCACTGTTGCGAACAATTAGCTCAGATTCTTGCCTTGTGGTGGGCATCAGAGGTGTACAGGATCCGGGATTCAGGACTCGAGTCCGGCAGGATTCAGCACATTTTGAACAAACCGGATCGGATCCGGACTACGGTTTTACTCACGTTTACGGATCAGGATCAGGATTTTCAAATTTCATGTATTGGGGATTTGAGGGCAACACAATCATGAAAAGAATTTTTGCAAAGATTTAACGGATGCAACGTAGTTCACATCAGTTGCAAATGTGTGAAAAACGCGCTATTGCACCGGACGTGTCGTGCACTGCAGGGCACCAGTCCACCACCATAACATCCCATCAGTCCACTATCAGGCTCGATACAACATGATATCAGATTACATTTGTAAATTGTGAGTTGTCGAGGTCAGAGATGTGGTGTTGCTGTGCCTATTTTACTGTAGTATTTATTTTAGTGTGCATCAATATCAGTTAGTGCTTATTTACTTATCGGTTAGGACTTAATCATCAGTTCCTGTTAGTGGATCTAGATGTAGCAAGTCAGAGTCTAGCAAACTTAAGTTGATTTGTGATTAGAAGTTTAAATGGTAATACTGCTTTCAGCGTCATGTTTCATTGCATCAACTTGGTTGACTGCATTTTCTGGATCTGACTTTTGGTGCCATTTTTGATTATGTGTTGTTTTATTTTTCCCAGTCTGTGTTTGGTAAAGCTTTGCTTTCATAAAAGAACTGGCTATAGGTCCGCTGAGAGTGATGGGGTTAGAATACAATGTTGACTTTGTCACTGTAACAGCACCGTTGTGGCAGTGTAGTGAATGCGTCCATGTCTGCTGTGTGAATGATGTTGGTTCGACTTCCACCTTGGCGCCTTTCATTTTGGTAGCACTAGCAGTCTAATGGTTGCACTTGTCAAGGGCCACTTTTTTACTTACTTCAAATGTTTCCAAACTTTTGTATTCAGATTTATAGTTTAGGTTTTGAGGTTAGATTTAGTACATTTATACCAAACCTAGTGCACCCATACACACTCATCGTGTGTTACAGTCACGTTACAGGTGACGGATGAATAACTTTTCAATTATGAAGGTCCACTGACGGACCTGTAGCCACTACCTTTAAGAAACAAAAATTTTAATAGTGCACGTTGATTAGCCAAATATAATGTTAACAGGATTCGAATTTCATATTTGTGTTGCAAACAGGATTCCTACCTCTTGGATCAGGACTCGAAAAAACTTGAGTCCGAACACCTCTGGTGGGCATTGAGTCATTGACCTTTTTCCAATGCAACCGTCGTACGTGGTGAGGAATAATTCAGTCTAGCAGCCCTTCTACATGGATAACAGCACTTAACGTACAGCTAGTCACAAGTGGACTGAAACTTGTTTTTCATCACCTCAAATCTGTTGACTGCGGAAGATCAGATCTGTGGAAAAGTTTTGGTTGCCAATGAAAAATTTTTTGAATACTCTTAGCTGTTTGTACAACATATTTTAGTGATGGCGGAATTCTCAAAATTGACAATCGAGTCCAAAAACCAATGCTTTTTGAAAAATGTTGAGAATGTCTTTCTTCCTGCGTTGGCTAAATGTATCAGTCTGCAAATGGACGATCTGTGTAAAAATTATCAAGTGCATCCACCCCATTGATTGTGCTTGATAGCTTCTGCAACTGAACTTCTTTTAATTTTTTTCGCCTTACTGTTTCCATTACGTGGTTATTTCATCGCTGTAAATTTACTTTCACTTTTGTGGATTGTGCGCATTTGTATGATTTTGCCATGGGCAGAAATGCCTCTTGAGATTTTGTAATGGGACGTTTACATATATTATTAACATCTAGGCTATCTATGAAAAGGGTCGCATAGAAAAACCTTAAACCTTTTCAAAATAGGATCGCATAACAAAAAAGTCTTGAGAAGCCTTGGACTTTCGCCTGAAAACTCTCGACCGATGCCCATAGTTGTAGCTATAAACAAATATACAAAATTTCAACTTGTGCAATATTTCATAAGGACAAAACTATGCGGTCCAGATGAAAAAACGGACACCATATAGTCAGTGGCGTAACCAGAGGTTTGAGCCAGGGGGGGAAACTTAGCTGAAAGGGGATCACTAGCCAACACTCAGAAATAACTTGAGAAAGATGGTGTGGATGGCTATACCGAAGCCCCAAATCACCGAAAAACGAAAAAAACAACAATCTACTGAAAACCAAAAGAATACTAAAACCGAAATACAAGCTGAGTGGGGGTCCAGTGTTTGCATTTAGCTTGCCAGGTGAGGGCGATTCGCCCCTCTGCCCCCATCAGTTAACGCCACTGCATATAGCCATATACCGCTACACAATCTGGAACTTTCGGTTCAGGAACGTTTCACGTAGAGAAGCACCAGATTGGATAAACGTATTTTATTTTTAAGGATCACGTGTCTTAAGTACACAAATTAGATTCCGAGTAACTTGTACTAAATTGACAGAAATTCAGAGCAAAAAAGCATCGTGAAAACAACAAATCATTCCGTTATGATAACACATCTTCGTAAGGACGGGCATGACGAAACGCAGAGAGCCAACTTGCAAACAGCTTTGTAGCCGCCTGACGCATACAAGGTCTGAGTGTAATAAACGTCAACTGCATATTTACAAAAGAGCGTTTGTTCTGTAGCTTTTGCATACATACAAAACGGGTGGCTCGAGATTTTAGGCAGTAAAAAGATAAAAGCATGGCTCGAGNACGTTTGCCTACCCTGGACTAAAAGAAAAACGACCCTGCCAACCGCGAAGGAATTGTAAATGTACTGAGTAAAATCCATCGATAGATCTTAAATTTCAATGAGGAAGTTGTAAAGTTAAAGACTTTTAAACAAGCCTGTCGCACCAGTCACAGACAGGCGCGATACTGCAAACTCAAAACGAAACAAGCCGGGCTGTGTCGTGGGAACTTCACAATTGTCATCTATAACAGAAAGTCAAACAAGTGTTTAAGTAAGCAAAACGATTGCCATTCGTGCATGGCGCGCGGTAAAAAGGCTACAAAAAGGACACAGCGAAGGCGAAACAAAAAAAAACACAAGATATTTAGACCAAGGTCTACGAAAACGCAACTGCAGGGAGACTGCCGGTGATTGCCACGATTGCTTGCGTTTGAATGGGCGCTTCGTCCCCGCTTCTTATCAGTTGTGGTAAACACAGTGTAAAAGGCAGAGCAAAATTTTCGAGTCGCAATCGGCTCACAACCGGAAACAAGATCGCGCACGATGAGGCACGTACGTAGCAACGCACGCAAGATCGGACAGAAGTGAACGGCAGGGAAAGCACGCGGAATCACACCTGAACTAGAAGTTATTTCAACCACAACGAATTTCATATGGTGTACTGCGTTCTGAAGAGATCGACAGGAACTCCATTTATTATCACGTTGGACTTGAACGTGCCATCGTCCGCGACAAGCAAGCTAAGGCAAGGCACTGAAAAACAGCTTGACAAACGATGACGATGCTCGTCCTCGCTTGGCGCACGCAAGTATGACAGCGCGCGGCCTGCACCGTCACTGCAAAAAGCTGACGAAGGACACGCACGACGGCGGCACGCTTCTCATCGATGGGCCGAAACGATGTGACGAGTAAGTAGTATGCGCTGCGGCCAGATGGCAGTTCAAATCCTTGCAAGCGCACAACGCTAATGTTTGGCAGGTGTCCCAACAGCCTTTCATCGACTGGACTAAAATCTAATGGGGGCGAAGGGGGATGAGGACACCCCTTGAATACTGAGTCAGGTAAGGACCGCACTATAAATAGATATTGCGTAATGGTGGCAGACGTACACTGCTGGCATGTAAGTTAAGACGACAGCTCTTTCGTTAGTTTGCAAACACGCTCATGACGCAGTGGCAAGCCAACATAAACCAGTTATTTACCCAAGGCACGACGCGAAGGATATATCCCATGAGGATCGGAACGTCGAAACCGTTTCACCGCTTCACACTCCAGCAATCGCCGATATGTTTCAACGTTCATGGCGATAAAACAACAAAACTCTTGCAAGCCAAAAAGGATGTGACGTCAATCAGCGCTTTTTCTTAAGGCGGAACTTCCCACGCTTAGACAAAAGAAATTATTGAAAAAATTCAGGTGAGAGATAACCTGTTAAAAACACTGATAATGTCGAGGCGTAGGTGATTCGAATCTTACTGATGATAACCACAAACAAATCGAAGCATTGTTTTAAGATTACAGAAAATGTCCAACTTGATGAATGAGCACTGCGATGGCGTGCAGTAATGCACAGACAAGCGGATGCAAAACTGCACACATCTTACGGATAAGAAACTCTCAGAAAATAACTGCATCAAGAGGTTCACACATTGACGAAAAAAAGCATGTGACATGCCACGACCAAATGCAAAAATTCAGCCAATCGCACTGATATCAAGCTGTAGAATCTCCATTGGCTTAGTTTCTAACAAATAAAAACTCCATAGCTGACAACAGGATTTCATTGTACAATAAACTTCAAGCATAAAGTGTCATGCCAAAAATAAACTAAACGAAGATGTAATGCGCACTAGTACACGAATGTAATCACAACTTCTTTATCAGCGAAAAACTACTGTGGTGCCCGTAAGCATTTGCTTCCAAACGCTTTATCTATGCCAAGCGCCTTGAAGACTGACCAACAGGAAACTTTTTCAACGCAGAAACGCTACCCTTTCAATCGCATCCAACCACCACGTGAGCCGTACTGCGTATACACCGGACTGCTGCTGCACAAGCCACTGGGTATGTTACAAACCATCTCAAAGGTCATATTCGATAAAATATTTGGCCGGCTTGGAGTTAATGGCGGAAGTCCGAGCGACCGACGCAGCACGGACAGAAGCAACTGGAGCATGGAACGCTATCATCAAAAGTTGAGCAGTTACGTAAACACACAAAAACGGCAAGCAAAGAAAAAAAAATAATCCTGACAAAATGTTTTAAATGAGAATATGGTAAGGCATCCACATGAATAAATATGCCCTACGCATGAAAATAATATGCGGTGCACAATCAACGGTCGATTTCATTCAGAAGACTTGTGTATAACGCAAAGTGCCCGTAAAAGAACTTGCGCTCTTTTTAACACACTGTTAAGGCACATTCATTCCGTATCGCCCAAGGAAGCAGGCGGGAAATTTTTCAAACAATGAAATAGTGCAGTTGCGCAGGCGGTATTGCACCTTGTCCAATGCAAATGGAAGAGCCTCGTTGTCGTGGAACAAAGTGCTGAAAGCACAAGCTCCGAATAACAAAATTAAACGAAGAGAAAAAGAATCTGCAAAAAAATTGTACAATCAAAGAAATGCTCAGTTGTTCAAACACTAGTAAAAGTTGCAATGAATGACACAGCACGACACAGAGTAGGTCTTCGCACAAGAGGTTGCAAAATTAGTTTTTAACCTGACCTATAAATTGAGTGTCGACGACTGTTTTTATTTTTAAAGCGGCCGTTGAGGAAGAGGTACTAGTTGTATCATTCACAAAATGGCGTCAGTGGTGTTACTTACCCACGTGGCAGATTTTAAAAATCTCATGTAATGACGCAAAATTCGCGAAGTAAAAACGGCCTAAAGTTACTTGTGCTGCTGTTAGGAAGAGCGGANCTTCAGTTGAGTATACAATACAGAAGTCAGTAATTTGAACCCATAATCCTGAAAAAGGCTATTAACTACCAAGTCAACGAACAATAAAGTGGCCAGAGCCATTCCTTTAGGACATGTTTAAAATAAAACTACAGTAGGGATCTGAAAATCTCACAGAAGCTAATCGTGGTTATAACTGATCATCACACACATTAATTTCAGCAAGACAGTTGCACAATCAAACTAACAACATTGATCAAAACATAATGCTGATGGCTTTTTTGGTGCTGTCAGCTCCAATACTACAGTATTCTATGGTGGACTTCCACAATAAAGGTGAAATAGCATGAAACCAGGACTTTTTGCGCAGGGATTTCACACCAGCACCGTTCAGATTTACTGCTGCTGAGAACTAGCTATCCTAATAAATGCACACCTTTTTTACTAAGATGCATCAGGCTTTAAGTCTGTTAACTTCCGTTCAACAGTAACGTCAGTCCTGAATTCATAGCCTCCTTTGCTTTGCATATTATCCTGTACCTGCAAATACACGTAAGGTTGAAAATTATTTTCACTGAAACTAGGTAAATATTAGTTATGACTAACAAATAGTTCAACATACAAGCATTATATATCTAACATTTTTTGAAGAGTTTGATTCATGCACAATAAGATAGAAACACAAAAGAAAGCATAACATCAAACCTTACAGCAACGTAAATGAATTTACCAAATGGTAGTTTACTTCCATCAGATTCATTTGAGTCAACGTAAGCATTTTGGAGTCAACATAAGCTAAGTCAAAAAAGATTTGACATTTTCACATGCAGTGTGACAAGCAGTTTGCATTAGAGACACTGCCACCAATATGCTTGGTTTCAGTGTGCAAAAAGTTGGAAACCGAACATAGCAACTAGTCTCCACACAGGTGAAGGGTTTGCTGATTTGTTCAAACCCTTCACCTGTGTGGAGACTAGTTACTTGAATATAGGTATGTGCAAGTTTGAATCATTGCAATAAGATGAAAGCAGAGCCCAGCCAGGTGATTCGTTGAAAGTTTACAGTAAACTTAGAGCTTTTAGAAAGCACTGAGCATAGCAATCATGTCACTGGCCTGAATGGCATGCAATTACTGCAAGATTGCCAGGGCAATTTGATGCACAATGTGGAAATATCCTTCCTAAATGGTAATACTGAGGATTATTATTGTAACTACAGAAACAGCTTCAGCTTGAAAATAAGGTCTCAAACTTCTGTGTTTGATATGAAACCTAGATACCTCAACCAATTTCTACTCATGCAGAACTCTTGGAAAAAACTAATATTAAACTTGAACTTCTAGTTATAGAGTTGTCGGGTCACCAGAACATGTACGTTTCATAAAAGAATGAAACAATAAATTCCCCTTAGTAGGCGTAAGATAATAAAACAGAGTGTTCCAAAATTTTGTTATCATTTTGCAATCTAATAACTTGATCATTTTTTCAAATGACTTAAAATGCTTAGGATATGTAGAACATGCGTAGAAACACATTTTATGTTTAAAGTATTTATCTTTTGAGGTACGAAAATGGCATTTATTTCAATAAAAAGGCATTTCGTGAATTAGAAGAACACAATTGATCAAAACTGTACAGCATGCATTTGTAAGATAATTCCATAAGCACCAGCTGAAAAAGAAATTTGGAAATGGCACAAAAAGTTAAAGGTTGTTTTTGTAGGGGCAAGGGATATCAGGATGACCACCAGTTTCAGAAGGGTTAGTCTAGAAAGCTTGGAAAAATTTATGCAAAGTCCAAGAGAATACATAAGAAGAGCAAGTCTGAAAACCCAAATTTAAACTTTTAAACTAAGCTTTAGGAATAAATCTTTTTCTATAAAGCATTATATAAGACTGTTTAATGTAATGTACACATCGAGAGTTAATTGTTACCCAAATATCTACATCTCAAATAATGACAAACTTTTGGAACACCCTGCTTACAAAACCATGCAATTAAATTTTGGGCTGTTGATTTCTTAGTGAAGAATGTCATCAAATCTTTGAGCATAAACACAGGCCCACGCTGTGACACTTTGGAAAATATTTCATTTCTCATTTCTTCTGCATTGCTTTGCATCATCTTTCTCAGAATTGACAATTCATTTGAGTTCACCACAAAAGCCCTTAAAAAGTAAAGTTCACAATCAAGAAGATTACTAAATATATGAGTTAAAGCTTTCATTTTATAAAAATGACCAAAACTGTCCATTTCTGCAAAATAGTCATCCATTTTCCTCATAGAAAACTAACAATAAGCACCTACGAAATCACAAGTAAACTTGAAAAAAAACAGCTTACTGAGAGAGCTCTATGAAGTAAAGTAAATCACGCAAATGAGGAAAACACTACACAGGCTTAGTTCTTTTATTAAAAGTTCAATTTGACAAGAAAATGTTAAATCTTAGCTAAAACTATTCTCATAGGGGAGTAGGTTTTTGGCTATTTTGGCTCAGGTTACCTGGCCCTGGGCCCAACAAGATGAAGGTATTTTGCTAAAGTTTTTATCAGAAACTACGCTAGAATTGAGTATATTGACTTTTTGATTGGCTTTCTAGTGTTTCTGGTTCAAAGATTATTCCCTAAAAACAACCAATTAATTAAATCTGTTTAGGGGATTAATTAGTTATTTTGTTGTTTTTAGGCCTAATTTTTGAACCATGAACCCTAAAAAGTTGATCAAAGTCTCAAAAGACTCGGATTTTAGCCTTGTTTCCGATAAATACTTGATTCTAACAAAAACTTGAGTGAAATACTTAATCTAGCGGTTTGGGCCCAGGGTCAGGTAACCTGAACCAAAATGGCCAAAAACCTACCCCACTTAGGATGTTATTCACAAAAAATCTGAAACCCAGAACCAAAAACTTTTTTCAGTGCAGACTCCAAGACTCGCAGAGTCTTTTGGGGGTTTGAACAGCTCTCTAGCACAATCGCCTGACAAGTTATGGAGTTGCTGAAACATGTTAGAAACTGGGATTTCACCCAAAACTATTGGCAGTGAAGATGTTAATATGAAAACGAAAAGACCTAACTGTAGCGAGATTAATTGTTTTTTGTGGGATATCAATTTCTTCAACAAATAATGAAACTAAATGCTGATCATCATCTGAGAAGGTACTTTTCAAACTAACTGCAGCTCTGTAGAACTTGTCTAATTTTTCAAGTCTAAGTCAACAAGTTTGAAACCAATGCTTGAGGCCTGGACTATGGGATTACAGGTCTGTACAATTTGGAAGAAAACAATATTTGCACAAAAGAGTGAATTCAATGAAACAGGCTATTAAATGAATGTTTTGATTAATTATCATTTGATTATAAAACATGATACACGTGTTAGCTTACAGAGAAGTTAGGCTAAAATCTACTAAATTTTCCTACTTCCTGCCATGGTATTCTGAAGCAAAATCCCAAACATACTCTGAAATTTCTACTTAACTGATACAATTCTTCACTTGGGCCTGTAGTAATGCTATGTTATGTTATATATATTGTTATGGTAATGGAACTACCTAACAACGCACACAGCAAGTACAAAATCTTTGTATCTGCTAAAATAACATGCATATTTGGCCTTACCGTATCTCCACCAGATTCACCTGAACCAATGTGATTCAGATGTTGAAAATTGGCAGGCGGGCCAATCATACTAGGATCAAGCTTTCTTTTCGGCTTCTTTTTTCTCTGAAGGAAAGCAAAATTATTATGCATGAGTTAATATTAACAGAACTTGGAAACTTTAAATGAGTTATAACATGAATTTGCAAAATCAATTACTGATAAGCTGATTTAGCGCAATAGTATACAAATGCTCTTTCTAACAGCAAGTCTCCAAAAGGTGACAGACTCAAATCAGCAAACCGTTTCCTAGGAAATCGATTTCATGCATTTTATGCGTCTTCAGTCATGAATTGCAAGCAAGACTTACAGGTGAATTATAGTTAACACCTTGGGAACTGGTATATGAGTGCATCATACTTTGAAATCACGCAATGAGCCACTATTTTCGCACCACTTTGCAACTCATAACTCGCCAGTCAATTGTGCTAGAGAACTGTTCAAACCTTCAAAATACTCAGCGAGTCTTCTAGTTTGCAGTGACAAAAAATTTAGTTTTTGGGTTTCAGGTTTTTTGTGGGTGACATCCTGTTGTTTTTAGTCATTTTTTGGTCATAGACTGAAATGATTTTGAATTGACCGAAAACAATTAACACTTTGGTGTCTGGCCGCTTTTGGGGATTTCCGTCACAAAAAATCTGCAACCCCCAACCAAAAAAATTTTTGAGTGCAGACTAGAAGACTGGCCGATCCGTTTGAGCCCTTGAACAGCTCTCTAGTGTAATAGGCGGAGGAGCTATGGCGTTGGTAAAGCAACTGAAAACTGCTGTTTTTAGGCTGAAATCGAAGTATGAATATATCGTACGCCAGCTCTCAAAGTGTTAAATCATTTCGATCAGAATGTCTGAAAATGTAGGGTAAAAACACTGTTACAGCGAGTTTTAATACAACTGTGAGACAAATGACTGAAATGTTTCAGTGAGCAAAATGTCTCAGCAAAAAAAAACAGGTGACATCATAAGTGGGATAGGTATATGCCTTTTTGGCTGAGGTCATCAGGCCCTGGGCCCTACTCGTAAGAGGTAAGTAATTTACCTAAAAGTTTTTAGTGGAAACTAGACTAAAATCTGAGCCTTTGATTAGCTTTCTTGCATTTCTGATTCAAAAGTTATGGCCAAACAACAGGTGAAATATCTCTTTACACAAACTTTGTTTTTGGCCATAACTTTTGAACCAGAAACTCTAGGTGGCCAATCAAAGGCTCTAAAGACTTGTTTTATAGCTTAGCTTCCAATAAAAACTTGAGTCAAAAAATTGGCTCTTGGCGTTGGCGCCCAGGGCCATGCAACATGAGCCAAAAAGGTTTAAACCTACCCCACTTGTGATGTCACCCACAAAAAACCCCAAATCCAAAACTTTCCAATATTTTAAAAACTTCAAACTAGAAGACTTGCTGCATCTAGTGTTTGAACAGCTCTCAAGCTTAATTGGCTGTCGAGTTATGGTGGCAAAGTGATGGCAAAGAAGTGACTCACGCAGGTCTTGAAGGTAAATCCACAATTCTGCTGACATATAGTATATCAGCAACATTTGCTCATAAAAGCCGCTACACTAGTTTTCTGCATGGAGTGCTCGGAAACCTAAGTTGCTACTTCATCTATGATTAATTAATGCAAATTCTCTGTACTCTTCCTTATGATGCGCAGCCCTCTGACTGCATCAAGTAGTGCGCACTATTCAGACCACTCCGCAGTTGTCCCAATAAACCAGTCTATATGACGTAACATTCGCTCTCAGGCTTTGCATGGTAAGCAGAGGGCTGCCTGTGAACAAGGCTGTGGTTTTTGACAGCCTTAGAGACCCAGGTTTGCATAGAATTCCATTCTGGAATTCTGCGCAAACCTGTCAAGTGGTTACATGCTTCTTCATTGCACTGAAGTATTGTCTTTCAACCATGGTTTGAGTGTTGCAAAATATCGGCATCGGTTATTGGCAATGAAAAATAAAAACATTGGCATTGGCTCAAAAAAGCCTTTATCGATCGAGCTCCACCTAAAATCCAATTCAATTTGGTTAATAGGGCTAGTAGCCTATTGCAACTAACTATTTAGAATAGATAGTGGTATTGACCTCATTGTCGAAACACACAAGGAAAGATTTCCTTGCTTGTGCTTTTGGTCACAGTGCATTTATGACATCACAACTGACGTTTGCTCCTGTGAACATGTTGCTGAAAAGATACTTAGCTTGTTGAACATTCAGCAAGTGTCAGCCATACAGCAATGAGAGCTGTTTATCCATCCATACATATACACTTATAAAATCGAAGCTGACAATCAGCTGCACAACTGCGTCTGTGGAGCGCTGTCTATCTTGTTCAGATAATGCGACCACAATTTTTAGGCTAGTTGTCGCGTCCTTCATTATGAGAAATTCCTCGTAAAAATATAGCTTCAGTTGAAACGAACCCGAATTACTTGGTGTGACACTGAGGAAGGCCTAAAGTTATTTGGTAACCCAGTAGGTGTAAACAACAGATAAAATTTAGGCCGAAACTACAAAACAAGACAATCGTGGTTGGAAACTGTCTTCTTGTTATGAAGCGAAATATTACAAAACAGTTCTGTGTATGCGTGGCAGTGTACAAGCTTCTGACGGCTTTGCTTGCATTGGAGTTGACAGCGGCACTGCTAGAGGAGGAAATTCCAAAACACATGCGTCCGACACAATATCAATTTAAGGTGTTCAAACACACACAATGTTTCATGTCATGGCGCAGGCACCATTTAGACAAGGAAGGGATGTTGTTGTTTTGTAATAGTACTATGCAACATTAGAAGAGAAATGCAGGCTGTTGCCTGTTCCAAACCACCCGTATTAGAGACCTGCAGTGACAGCACTTGATATTTTATCAGCTTTGATGCTGAGTACCTGCGGTACAAAGGGGCCTGTCATGACAGCCAAACAGACGCCCTGGATACACCTCTGCCTTTTCTGACTGACAGTGTTTCACTTGTTGGAAAATATTCCTGGGCACCACTTCAGCTCCTGAATGTAGACCATGGCTTTTTAAAAGTAGACGCAAAGTATTGGCAACAAAATAGTGGTTATGTTACTGCCCACAAGTTTTTGAAGAACCCAAATACTGCCAATGACACTTGAGAACATGCCCTTGATCTGCTAACAGCATTTAACACAGGAAAAGTTTCAAGAANTAGAAAGCAGCAGGAATATTTGAGGAGCATTGTCAGTATGCTGTGGCATACANTATATGAAACTGTTACATCTTGTGAAAGAGTGACAAAGTAAAATCTTCAAGGTGTTAGGAAGCACTTGGATTTTTGATGAAACTAGACCTAAAAAGATATGAGAGAAACCTGACAATTACTTTTACTAACTATACACCTGACAAACTTCTGAATTTTTGTTTTTCCTAAGGTTAAGCCCTTGGGTTTTTAATGTACCATCCCACTGTACTGATTAGTCTATGATGCTTTTGTTTACATATTTTTTCAGATCAACTAAAACCTGGAATTTGTATCTCATTTTGTAAGATTTTGGCATTCGTTTTTTCTTTGTTATGCAAGTGACAAAGTCTTCAGCTTCAGTGATAGTATTCCTATGCATAACGTTGCTTAATGCAAATATTCTCTACAGGATATCTTTTGTTGATTTATAACAAAGAAACTTTATGACAGTGCGCTTAAAAATACACCCATTAAGCTACCGGCTGATCATTACACTGTGGACTACACTGTTCAACAAGATTTTTTTCCTAAATTGTCTGCTTAACTCTTTGGCGTCCGCTAGGATTCGGGGATTTTAGGAAAAAAAACGCCTAAACGCACATGGCTTTGCGTGGGAAGTTCTCCGGTACAGTATGCTCTACAGACCCAGTAAAAGTCTCAAAAGACGCAGCAAGTATTCTAGTCTGCACTCAAACAAAATTTTTTGCTTGGGGAGTGCGTTTTTTTTGTGAGTGATGTCATAAGTGGAGGACTTTTAGGCCACCTTGGCCCACTTTGCCTGGGCCTAGGTGCCAACTGTTAGGTGGTAGTATTTCGCTGAAGTTTTTACTGGAAACTAGGCTACAATCCGAGTCTTTTGATACTTTGGATGACCTGCTGGGGTT
>JGI24159J19872_10002146_pt1 | contig 23100 bp, 13 predicted proteins | sample Ectturendosymbi4_FD_19872 | JGI IMG/M metagenome (IMG submission 19872) | reverse complement strand
CGCCATTCGCTCACTTCCGACCCAGTGGCGACGCACAGCCTGCTGTACTGCGTGACGGCGTCGCAGATGCACGCCTTGTAGTCGCCCGAACCGCATTGGCACAGTGCGGTGGCGCAAGTTTCTTCCAGCACTTCCCGAGGAACACTGCACGACGCGAAGGGTGCGGCCGCCACCACCTCCGTGCACACGCTCGTAACGTCCTGCAGGACATGGAAGGCAATCAAATCAAAAACGTACTTTTGTTTCATATCAAGTTGCTGGTAGTAAGTTGTAACAAAGCTATAAAACTTCTTTTACTGTTATTTTTATTGTCTTTGTCAGTTTTAGTTTTCCCTCATCATGTTTAACCGCTGGTGAACTGGAGTCTCTATTTTCTTTGGGTCATAGGAATAGGAGACAAACATAATTTGGGGCTGGAGGTCTTACAGCGGTTTGCCTGAAAAAGCATGTTTATGCACCGAAAGAACGTTTTTCAAACAATTTTACAGTATAAAAAATTCGATTCTTTGGTACAAATAAATATTTCAGTGTTTGAAATAATTTTTGTCCAAAAACAGAACATTTGGGAAGAGTACTACTGCCTCCGCTTCCTATGCTTTTGATTTCTCTTTTTACTGAAAGAAAACTATGTTTCCGTTTGATTAACACATAAACCAACTCATCGGGAAAGCTTATATTCGTAGCCCTGGTCTTGTCAAAGGTTCGAAAGAATTGGATTAAGGGTTCTCAAGCTGGGGCAAGCGTAACCCCAATGGGACGTTAGAGAAATTTTAGGGGTAAGCGAGCAAATTCTCGTACTGGCACCTCATTATGGTATACAGTGAAGTGTCAGCACGAGAATAAATTTCGTGCAAGACTTTCAGTAGAGCAATGACTTACGCGTGTGTCTTACTAAAACAGTTCCCAGAATTAAATTGCTTGTGAAGTAAGGCCAACCTTATCCATCACATTAAATTTAGGCCTATTATCATTAAACTGATACCTTGTATGTTTTGTAGTTCAATCGCGAACACTTTATGCTATGTTATTTTTTATAAAAGGAATGCCCCACATCCAGGTTCAGCTAAAGGCTACGTGCACCTTAAAATGTTTGAGAACCCCTGTATTGGAGAATGCAAGAATGAAAGACAGCACTATGCGTCTTTAGATGCTTTTGCCACTGATTATGGAGCGAATTGTGTACAGGGTAGTGGTGACTCGTGAGTAGGGGTGAGAGTTTCTGGGCCCACCATAAGCAGTTGGTGATCCACCAGCAGCACGTCAGTATGATGACCTTNTTTGGGGTACACGACGCTGTCCCCATCCTTTTTTTTATTTGCCTCTCCAGCAAACAAAACTTGGTTGTGACGACAATTTCTGTTCAAAAACGCTCACTACCGCATCGAAGTTGNAGAAAATTTTTAATTCTNACGTGATTTACGTTTTTAATACAANTATTTACAGTACATAGCGTTTCGCGATTCTTTCGTGGTTACTCACCCAAATACCATCTTGTGGGCTCAGCATGTACTGAAAAAACTACTCACTTTCAGTTGTTGTTCCGTGAGTGCAGCGCAATAGTCTAGACTTTTTGGAGTGGTGCAAGTCGATCCCTCTGTACTGGCCACAATCCAGCTGTCCATGAACTCCATCACGGTAGATTGCACGGCTGAAAGTAAAACTCGTGGTAACGAAATGTTGTTTTCAATGCCTTCGAGAAAAACTTACTTTGAAGCTGAATTAACATTACTATCAGCACGGCACATCCTTTGAGGTCTCAGACTCCCTCACCTTTTCCTTTTGGTATCAGGTCGTCTGAAGCGTCTCCATTCATGTTTCCACACACACCACACACGTGACCCGACCAGTTGCCAGCGTCGCCCTTTATCAGGAAATAGTTGTCATTTCCGTCCCAGGCGATGCTATCGCCAGTCGACCAGTGGACGAGAAGGTATTCGGTGTAAGGTAACCAGAAAATGTGAAATCCGGCCTGAACGCTTGGAACGTGTATCCTGCGCGAACATGAGTTTCGGGGTTAGCAACGGCAAGAAGGCATGGTCTGAAAGCTCAAAATGATGTTGTGTGCAATTATAGCATACAACAGACATCAAAGTCTGTGCTTTTTGGAATAGGCTCCACAATAAGTTTAAAAAGGCGTTTTATCCACTGGCAGGATTAACTTTTGACGCAATAAGCCTCTAAATTTTGACTCCCTCGGTTAAGTTGCTTTCAAGCGGGACAAACATTTGCAGAATTATTTAAACAACTGAAAAAATACTTAATATGTACCAATGTCAGTTCTTTTAGATGCAACAAGACAGTTCTTGCTAAAACAACAGAGCGTTTTATGGCGTCAGGAAAATGTGGCAATCCCGGAAAGATCACTTACTCTTCACCGTTGAAGAAAGCTTTCTTGTCCGTCAGAGTGAGAATGGTGTCGCCGGAGACAACGCTGAGCTGAGATTTGTCGTCATCGCCGTAAGACAGGTGCACTGAGAATGAATCAGCTTTGCAGTCTCCCACCAGTTGGTACTCACACCTTCCGTTAGACGCGAACAGCGATCCGTCGAAGCTGTAGAAGTGCTCTTTGCCCCAGACAGCGCAAACGTTCGAGGTATAGACCGGCCTGGTCGGGAGCGATGCTGAAATGAAAAAATCAGCTGAGATTGAAGAACTGGTAACAGAGTTTCTTGATTATGAGTTCATTTGTGCACGAACAGACAAAAAGAAGAATGAAAACAGCTGGAAGGTGATATTAACCCTGGTGCACGTTACGAAATGGTAGATATCATGTTAAGGCAAAACGAATTTTAATAGACAAACGAGGTAGAAAGGCAGAGATCGCGTGAAACTTGAAGCTGCCTGATCTGCAACCGACTCACAAATGACGCCCGAAATAGAAACTATACCCTCCAAAGTGTACAGGTCTACAGGATATGAATCAAAATCATGCTACGACGAAGCAACATAGCTGACTTATGTCAGTAGAATTTTCTCGAAACACACAACAAAATAAAACTGCTGTAAATTGGACGTTGTTTTAGTTCAGGGGTTCCCAACCTGGGTTACCTGTACCCCCAGGGGTACATTTGTCTATTCGAAGGGGTACATTTGAGGTTATCAACAGATGAGCAAAATATATTTGCATATATTTTATTTCAAAATATTTACACATATTAGTGGATATTCTTTTCAAAAATCATTATATGTTTATTGTTAAATATATCTACGAATAATCATGAAAAAATGCATTGTCATAGGAAATTTTAGGGGTACATGTGCATCTGTCAAAATGCTGAAGGGGTACATACTTATCTGTTGAAATGCTGAAGGGGTACGTGCTCATTTTTCGGAATCCTGAAGGGGTACATGGTAAGAGAAAGGTTGGGAACCCCTGTTTTAGTTAGATTTTGGCTGTACATGAATGTCACAAGCATCTATGCCACAAGCATTGAAAGAGGTTCAACAAAACTTAGCTATTCTGATTTCTCATAACTCTAGACACCAATCGTATAAAAAATCAAGCCACGGATCGAAACTAAGTAAATCGTTTGACTGGCATGTTAGTTGATGATTAGTCTGCATGCAGTACACTAGCCACTACACTAAGAGCACTTACGCTCGTCTATTTAAAACAGTTACCAACCGTCGAGTATTTTACGAAGCACAAGTTATCTTTGTAAGCAGAGTTAAAGCAAAAATATACAGAAAATCATCCAAGCTTCTAATAATAACATAATAACTACATATTGGTATTTTCTGCCAGTGAGAAATTCATTACAAAAGTTGCCATTTCTAGCACTTTTTTACTCGCGGCATTTTGAACGTTTTGTAGAATGCTTAAATTTTGAAGAGATTTTAAGAGATATCGTGCACACTACCAAAATATGGTACGATATGCAGTGTTGAATTTTCCAACGGCTAGATCGTTGTTTTTCATAAGTCTGTTAGCTTCCGTCAGCTCATTCCAAGCTTACTTTTGACAAAATAGATTACGATCATTGCGTTCCATTTACAAAACTCAAGTGCAATCAAGCTGAGTCATATCAAGATTTGAGATTGTTTGTTGCAGTATTGAACTGTGTTCGCTACGATAGTTAGCAAGCAATATCACTCCGATTCTTACGCAGAATAACTTCTCCTGAAGATTCAAGCACTCCTGAAGATTCAAGCACTCCTGAAGATTCGAAATCCGAACCTGACATTCGCCAAACAAGTTGCAGGAAGAAATGCAGTAATGCTGGCCATTTGTCAAAAAAGCTTATCGATACGTGTGGGATGTTTTTCTAAACTATTTGATTTTCCTCAAATGAGTAATAAATGGTAAAATTAGATACTTGCGGCGCATATTTTTGCAAATTTAGCTGCGTAAGACATGACAGAAGTTAAGTCTCGTACAATTGCTCCTAATGTCAGCTAAAGTAAAAATACTATTTTGAAGCAGACTATTTTCGGTCGGTTATTAGTCACAAAAAACTCTCCAGAGGCCTTTGAAAGGAAATGGCTCATTGGACATCAGGTTATAGAGGCAACTCAAGTACAAACACGCACAGGGCACATGCAACAAAATTTTCTCAAAAGTTATGTTTTTTGAGAAGACTCTTATCGAAAGATTTTCTCAGCTGAATCTTTGATTTCCGATTAAAGCGGGGAAAAACGATTTAACCTGGTTGGTCATTCTTCTACAGTGAGCAGACACAGAAATGTCTTGAAACAACAAAACTCACAAAAAACAACAATGAAATGCGCTGCGCCCGCAGGCAATAAACACGGAAATACCACATTCTGAATGGGTAATGACCCAACACATACCACGAATCATCAAAACTGTGGATAACCGCTGCAGCTAAAGAGCAAGATTTCATAAAAATAGTAACTACGAGCATTATCACTACAAGCATCTCTCCACCTTACTTGTAAAATTGCCGAAGTGTTCAGGCTCAATCAGTCTCTGCGCGTTTTCAACAGGTAATCAGAAAAATGGAATGAAAAAGAAGTCAGAAATATGTTTCTTGTTTAAGACCCATGGACGGTGATTGCATGAAGTTTAGCATAAATTCTTATAGTACAATTTAGCCACACGTTCAGTTTTTAGATCAGATGTCTACTTTTAATTTATTGCGTGTGTGGAAGCAACAGACGAGCATGAACTGAAAACTTGGTTGCTGCGAACGCCCACCGCGTATTATATGCTGTTACAGAACAGAGATTCTCCCGGGTCTGTTGCAAATGTTTTTAATGCGTTAAAAAGTCTATAGTGTTAACCACTTCAACATTAGTTATGGCGCTATCTGAAAACGATTTCCACAATGAATAAGATTTCAGGATTGAGGATGCGTGGAGTTATGTGAAGTCGGTTTCCTATTAAAAAACATTTGCTGATAGATTCGACTTAGGTCACCTTTGTGCAGATTAATTACTTGAACATAATTATGGTACAACAACTAGTCGTGTCTTGCCTTTTGTGCTAGCAACACAAAATCGTGTTTGTTTGCGATACGTGGCCAGTTTTATAGAAAAAAAGCTGGACGAAGTTTTGGACTGCGTCAGCTTTCGACATCCCAATGCAATCAGTGCAACTTCTTAATTTTATGAGATTGAACTAACGGACAAGCTATTAATAACAGGGAAGTCTTCTTTTCTAGACGATCAGCTAACATTAAAAGTAAGACAATGTTTAATTGTNCAGATCAGTCAGACAATATTNAAACATGGTGAAGCGAAAACGGGAATGTGTCGTCTTGAAAACCAGTGGTTGATTTTACACGCAACTGTGTCGATGAGGTGCACAAGCTGTACATGCTTATTGCTTATTTGCAACTTCATCCGCCATTTCACAAAAGCTCGTGCAAACGACTTCAGTGAAAATTCTTGCCTTAAGTCTACAACTCAAACGTTGCCTGGTGCGTAGCAGTGAGATTTAGCACCAGTTGGTCTCACGAAAAATAGTAAATTATGGTTGGAAAACACTTGTGTTTACATACCTGTTTTAAACAATGAAGCACAAAATAAAATTTTGCAAGCAACGATGCAGAAGTTCTGACTGGGCAATATTGAAAAATGCAGTTTTTAAATGCCACTTATGGGTCTTATTTTGTCAACTGCGACCTGTCAGTCTTCTATATTGCTAAGAAATGTCCGTCAAAAGTTATTGGGTTGTCAAGTTGTTTCTGCTGCGTGGCTATGACAACATAACGCTTTCCTTGTTTTGTATGTTCACATGATATTGCTGGCCACGTTATTGCAATCCAACCACAACTAACCTTTAATTTCGCAAAATTTTCCAATAAATCCGTCCACACAAGAGCATGTGTCTTGCGAAACGCAGGTTCCTCCATTCTTGCAAGCTTTTGCACATGTAACTGTACAGAACGATGCGAAAATTGACACATAAATGGAGACGGGAATGCCTTCAAAGTTCAACTTGTACATTTTCATGTCGAAAAGACTCACATTGGCAATGTGGTGTGTTTCTTGGTGAGTCACATCCGTTGACGATTGCACTGAACACGGTTCCTTCGGGACAAGCTGTAGTTGATACCTTATTGTCGGACATACAAGTGTAGTAGTGTTTGCAGTCGCCAGGAATCTCAATCACTTGGCCGGGATGTTTGCACAAAACCGCTGCGGAGGGAAAGACATTTGTTTAAAGCACTTCCTTCAGCATTAGATCGACTCAGAGCAGGTTTTCTAAAAAGATTTTAAGTCTTGGTAGTTTTCAAAATATTTAAAGTTCTTATACCCTATATAATCTATCATGTGCGGTCATAAATCATTGCTAAATTGAGCAAAGTAATTGTCAGGCATCGCCACAGCCGCCTTAAAACAGTTGTTGCAAAGACTTGCAAGGCCGTATTTGCTATGAAAGCTTGACAGATATTTGGATTTGTCTGCTAATAAGTTCAAAGAAAAATGGTGGAAAGACAAAAGTCAGAAAAAGAGCATAAAAGTCGCCGCTGACACTGCCGATATTTGCAGTTGGGCGTTGCTGATTGCGAACTTCGCCATTGTCGGATCGAGCGCAAACTTTGCGAAGAGGGAGGCATAAAGCAACACCGTGACGAACAGATAAAGACAGCGTTGACGTCCTCGCATTCAAGGTATTGAGGCTGCCAAGAAATGCCAAAGCTGAGCGACGTGGCCCTACTGTGGTTAACTTGCAATAAATCACGTTCTGAAACACTCCGGGGACGCCCTAAGTTAACATCAAATGCCTTCAAGGGNTTGTCTTAGAAACCAATGCAGGACGTAGTGAAGGTCTTTCAAGCCGGTTTAATCGGGTATGATTACTCATGTTACTGTGNAAAGTAGTAAATTATCTTGCCTTGTGTGCTCGAAGAGACAGGCGTAAGAAAATGTAGTGCTTATATTCAGCGTTTTTATCTGCGAAAGATTGGTTTTATACCAGGCACAATTCCAAGCAAAACAGTTTTGTTTTTTCCTATGCTATACCAAAAATATAAAGTGATATTAATCCCAATAAACAGTTTTTTTGCATTTCGGTAAGATCACGGCGTTCCACAGCAATCAGCTGATTCACATTCAGCGTTTCGCGTTTTTTTCGAAGCCAGTGCGGTTCTGCAGACAAATGAGCTCGTTCAACAGCAACTCATATCGAAAACCTACGTTTAATATGAATAAAATGCACGTACAGTAATATCTGTGAAACATAAAAGATGAGGCAAGTTTTTCTAAGTCGTAAACGTATTTTATTTTGTCATTCCGCATGTCAAAAAAACGTTTTGGTTTATATTGTCTTTGTTGAACATTTAGCACTACATACGCAAAAAATCTTCAAAACATCAGAGTTGCAATTTTGAATCAGTCACCACCAACGCGCTTGACCGCATAACGTTTATATACAACTGGCCTGTCAGCACGGCAGGCACACTCAAGGCTTGTCAGTTTTGCGTGAGTTGAATGCACGAACTGCCAGAGAAAAAGCATCTTTTTCTTCTATATTTCTATTAACTTTCTGATGATACTTGTAAAAATGTGCAGGTATAGGTTGTTAACCACTGCAAATGAAAATTATTGTATAGAAATTCTTTACGCACAAAAAATTCTGAAACAGCACAACTTTCATCACGCACCAGCATCAAGACACAACAGCAATGCGGACATTTTTTCCTATATCTTAATTTTCAATCAGAATGCGAAGTCACGTTGAATTTTCAAATTTTCTGTTTCTCGTAATTTTTAATTGCTGTCATATTCAACGAAATAAATTGTGTGAATGTCAATTTGTCTTTTATGCGCAACTCTCCGTACAAATTCACCTCCCTTATATGCTCATCAGGAATGTGTCTGTTCCGGTGCTTTCTTTGCCATAAAGGGCCGGATCAGAAAACAAAACATTCAGCAAAATGCTAAAACAGACCTAAAAGATATGCCACTGTTGTATCACTATCAATGACCGACAAGAGACTTTGGTGTGTGAAACCGCATCTGTCGCTCATCGACTGTGGAAGAGGGACAGAAATGCTTTTAATTTTTCTGCGTTGCTGCTAAAACGTTGAGGCCGTAATTCAACCTTTCAAACCAGGACTTTCGTAAGTTGTGTGGTGAAACGGTAAGAACCGCCATATAATGTTCGTTTCAGAACATCGTTTGCAAGGACTAGGAGGAGGCTGAAAGGATCACGACTTCAAAAGTGCGGTGTTGTAAGGTAATCATTCGTCCTGGTCAAAGCGGACACATAGCTTGACTGCTACTCACTGTCACAAGTCACTCTGTCTCCTTCGAAGATGGTCGTCCGCGAACACCAGGCGCTTCCGTCAATCGAGCCATCGGTCGTGCACGTGCTGTACATGTTTCCGTTGAACTCGAACGGGAACTTGCATTCTTTTGGCAGAGCTGTTTCGATTTAAAAAACCACGCGCACACTAAGAAACAAGTGTCCGTATACTGACACAGTGTAAATAGCTAAACGTTTGGCTAAACGATGTGCAGGAGCTGAGTGACATGCAGCCCCGTTCCCTGAGCAGCAAGTTCAACTTCAAACACGTTGGCAACAAGCATAAGCTTTCGCATTTGCATCGCACTTACGTATTCCACAGAAGTGAAAACTAGTTTTGCAGAAAATGCACTTTTCATTTCAAAAATTGAACAGACCTCACTTTTTTTTAAGTGTGCTAAAGGTTATTTCCTCAGTAACAGCAGAAGTTTAGAGCACTTAAGAGTTTTTATTAAATCATAACCCTTCGCGCCTTTCTACTCTAAGTTCTTGTATCAGGTGATTTGATGCAAAACGTCTTATACAATAAAACTTAACAAAACTCTTCCGCATGTTAAATAAGAATGCTACCGATTGTTTGTTTTTAACCAACTAAACAAAATTTTCAAGAAACGCCTCCAGGTTTGAAACAAGAATCCAATTATGAAAACAGCAACAAGCAGACAGAGTCTTTTCCATCAAGAATATTTGCTTTTTCACAAGTAAGGACAGCTGCATCCTAAATCGTATCACGCTTTAGCGCATTTTTAGAAACACACCCAGCATGTTCGTAGAAATAAGATTTAAGAAATTATTGGAACTTACAAATCTGGCAAAGTGTTCCTTCGAACCCGGCAGCGCACAAGCAGGTGTCAGGGGCAACACATGATCCACCGTTTTTGCATGGAGTGGCACATGAAGCTGCAAGAAAAGGTACAAACAAATGAGGGTCATATTTTCCGAAGTTCCCTCTAAGTTGAAATCTTGGGCGATATCATTAGATGCTTTGCTTTGGTGAAATCTTCGAAGCACACTGAGACTTGCGACATCAATATCTAACGGAAGATTTACCGAAAATTAATCTCCCTTCGGTATTTGACTAACCTGCTGACATTCAAGCACGGCATATAAACTTGCATTGAATACGCAAAGTTCCAAGTAGGCTACTATTGTCTCTAAGAAAAAACGTTCTCAAAAATTGCGTTTTCGTGAGCAAAAAACTGGGTGGTGTCTGGTTTCATATTTGAATTTAGGGGTGCACCACCTGCATTCGCTGTTACTGTATAGCCACTCGTGATACGCATGGGCAGACCATCTATCAATTCTATACCTACCTTCTTCGCAGTAGTCGCCAGACCATCCAGACGGACACGAGCACGTATTTGGAGCAGTACACTCTCCACCATTCAGGCACTCAGTGGTGCACATTGCTGCAAAGGAATTAAAACAAAAAAATCGACGAGTTGTTTTTTGTTTTCTCTCGTTGCATGAAGAAGAAAGAGTACTGCAAATTTAACAATGTGAACGAATTGCACGGACTTGTCTCACTGCTATACTAAGGAGCAAGGTATTCCTCTGTAATTCAAAACACTTTCTCAAANNGCACCTTTCAACGATTTGCTCCGGAGGGATCGACAATGAAAACTACAGTGAGAAGGGTTTGAAAACTAAGTTTTCAGANATATTCCTGAAGCGTTGAACAGCGGTATGTGCGTTCGAAATCAAAAGTATGGTTTTTCTCTCGACAGAAATGATGTGCCTATCGGGCAGACACCCATGTTTGCAACATTCAGGAGATACATGNCAAGATGTNTGTGTATTACTTGCATAACAACAAACCGACTTTTGAAACGATAAGCCAATACTTTCTGTACAGTGCCTCTGAATANCCCGGGTGGGTTTCATTGATTCTCGCTAACAAACGAGCCATCGCAGGTAGAAAGTTGTAGAACCGTACATCCAGAAACGCATGCCAAAGTCTGTTAATTGTAGCACTTGCTTATAACTTGCCTCGGCTTCCTCGTTTAGTCACGCTTTCAGCCAACCTAACTGATAACAGAGAACATTAGGTCGAAGGTCATAGCATGAAAGTAATAAAACGTCTTTACAACCTCGCCACAGAGTAAATTGTGCAGATCATGTACCTGGATAGTTTTAACCTTGCTGCTGAAAACAACGTATTTTATCTTCCAAGATCTCTTCGACCTTCTTTCCAGACAAAGTATACCTAACGACCAACGTGGAGAGGGTAGTTCTTTTCGTGTGGATAAGGGAATTGCATTAGATAAAATGCCGTTAGACATTTTAGTAAAAGCACATAGTTTGCTCCGCAGCAAGAAATTAGTAACGTCGACAACACTCGAATTGAAGTAATAGAGCTCTTAACAAGCACATTGCCATTTGTACTCAGCACTCATCTATTGACACATGCTGGCGAACTCAAGTTTCTCAAACAAGCTTTGGTTGGCTTTAGACGACAGAGTTATATGCATGTTTTGAAGCTATTTTAAAGTTCGAGGTGTTGCTACAATTTCAGTAAAACATCATATATCGAATAACAAATGTTTTACTTGCCATGTCACCAGAAAATTGATCAATGCGACAATCTTCCGAAATGGCAACCTTTGAATCCAACGAATTGTAAGCAAAAATATGCCGTGCTTTACGAACTGGATTGTTACAAACGCAAACCAATCCATCATAAACTATGACAATTGACCTTGTATAATTCCGTGACGTAGATTTATGATGGACAGAAAATATAACGAATATCAAATTAAGAGTAACTCGGATGAGTTTCAAATAGTTTTTGATTTTTGAAACATTTGTGAGATCAGACGTTTCTAATTGTAAAACAAATTACAAAATCTGCGTTTGTGCTGTTGCTGGGAAAGGTTTTACGTAGCTAGCTGCTGTCGAGAACAATTTACAGAGTAAATGTAAAAGAAGGTGGTTGGTCACTGCCGGAAGCTGCACAGCGTGAGTTCTAAGTGTACAGAAAATACGAAAAATAAAAACTGAAAAATGCAATTATTGTTTTCCCCCAGAAGAGCACAAACAAATTTTTGCACTCAAGCTCCATCAAACAGGTGAACAGATATTATTTAAACACGTTAAATATCTTAGTGTTGTGCTCCATTACTCGCTAATGAATGACAAGGACGTCCAGTACCAAGTTAGATCAGTATTGTGCGGCAAACAGACTGCAAGAAACCTTCACTCAGGACTGATACGCAGAAAAAAACGCTTATTTCCTATCTGCTGCACGTCCGTGCGTGTATGCCTATCATGTTTGAAACAAGAATACACAGTTTTCCTGTACACGTCTGTGTATATTGAACGTGATAAAGTTTGTCATAATTCTTACGACATTCCCAAGAGTGTAAGTGTTCGTCAACATCAGATTGCGCATTTCGTCAAAACATTTGATATTTTGATTCGAAGGAGCACACGCATTTCTTCAGCGGTTTGAATCTTCAGTGGATATCTTTGTTCACTTATTTCAAATGTACGATGCTTTTAACAAGTCTTACATTTTATCCACAATGCACATATTCTGCATGATGTTGCAAGTTGAATTTATGTACATGACAATTAGAAAATTCTGTGGTAGCTGAGCATTTTTAAGTGTTTATTTTTGATATTGTTTATGCTGGTTAATCATGCACAGGTCTCCTGTGTCGTTTAATGTGTACTTACATTTCGTAGCTCTTGTATGATAAATCTATTTAGCATGGACCTAAATCTGAGGTAGTGTAGTAGCAATAACTATTGACTGGTAGAAGAAAATGAGGTTGAAAACCTGAGTCCAGTAATGAACAAGCAGTCCACAAATCTAGTGTTCGTTGTAATTAGTTTTTATTGAAATGGAAAGTGAAGAGCAGCGAAATGGTCATCAATTGCAAACAAAGTTGCCTGCTGTTTTTGTAATTTGATAAATTTTTTTAATCCAAATAAGAAGGGTCAAGGGCCCTGTGGGCCTTTTCCTGGCTATGCCTATGATGTGACATAAAAAATAAGCAAAAAATAAATAAATTTTTGAAAAAACTATCAACTTAAACCTGCCCTTTTGCTTAAACGTCGAAATGTTCGCATGGTGGGTTGAATATTTCTGAAATTGCTACAGTACCACCACGCATCACTCACCATCTTCACACGACTCGCCAGACCAACCAGTATTGCATTCGCATTTGTCAGGTCCCACGCAGCGCCCGTGCACACACACTTGAGTACATTCGACTGTGAGAGAAAAAGTCGATTATCTTCAATGCACATCGGTATGAAATCAATTAAGTAAGAACTACTTAAACATCTGCTCACTTCGTTCAAAGCTTACCGCCAAAACGTTTTTTGGCTTTTACATACTGAAGTCACTCAACATTTTTCAGGGTCCTTTTTCATTCTATGTGATTCTTGTGTTGACCAGTTCTCACAACAAGGAAACACAATAACAGTTTGTCCAGAAACAACCGACACATACTTACATTCATCACACGCTGGCCCGCTCCAGCCAGAGGTGCAACTGCACTTGTTGGAACCAACGCATGTACCGTGAAGGCAAACCGGGTCACAAGTTGCTGGGACTTTCTGGCCCTGCGACTGGGACTGACTTTGAAATTGGAATTGACCTTGAGACTGAGATTGTGACTGAGACTGACTTTGAAATTGGAATTGACCTTGAGAGTGAGACTGAGATTGTGACTGAATTTGTTCAAAAGACGATGGCATGTGCGGGAAATTCCTAAAATTAAGCCAATGGTTAGAGATCAACGTTTTATTCACTTGGTGATCAGTTGCATACATTAATTCAAATTCAGATTCAACAAAACAAATTAAATGTCATGGATTATGATTGCAAAAATGTGATATTCACCAGATGTTTCGGCGTTTTCTGATTTGCTTCTGTTGGTCTGTGATTCCTGCATTTCAATAAAGATGTACTTCAAAAGTAGGCATTAACTGCATAGTTAGTCGAACTTTCCGAAAAGGCACATGTTCATCTACTATATATGATGTAGACTGCTACACTGGACAACTTTAGCGAGTAGCAATTGCGAATGTTAGATTGTTGTGATTTCGTCGCAGTGCGTATTTTCACAAAGGACCGATGAAATGTAACAAACATTCAGTGCTTTTTGTTCCTCGATGAACATAATTCATGCGCATTGTATTTCTACTAAATAAGAAAAATACGCGACGAGATATCCATGTTTTTGCAAAGCAAAGAACCTAAAATAAGCCCCTCCATAGGTTCGATGTAACATGAACGACGGACACGACAAAAAAGTAGTGCTACTTCATAGTTAACGTTTCATGCAGTTATTTTAAAATTGGGTCCTTGTTCAGTAAAAAACGTTCAATGCTTTTTCTTCCTTGTGGACATAATTCCTGCGCGTTGTATTTCTCTTAAATTAAAAAAACATCCCGCGACATATTCAAGTATAAACATGAAAGATGGAAACTGCATTAGCTTATAGCAATACTGAATAATGAGCGGCGCAGAAAAGAGAAGCTATTCTTTATAGTTAACACTTCATACGGTTCTTTTGAAATTGGGTCCTTGTTCAGGCAGGCTTTGCTTCCACACTATGTGACCAACTGCAGTTCGATAGTAGTTTTCAGTTTTGTTGCTTTGCAACCCACCTGGCCATCTAATAAAATCATTTGTTTTTAACAGTAAGTTGTGTTTCTCATCATGAGCAAAGGTTAGCAACATATATGAACACAAGATATCAGTAACGTGGCCCTGGAGTTTCGTTCCCTAGAATCGGAGACGAACAATAGTAAAGATCGCCTTCAAAGACTTGAGGCAAATTGCACAACTCCTTGGTTACTCGCAGACAAGCTCGTGGCTCTTTTGGATAAGGAGCAAGTGTTGCTATGATTGTTGATCGAGTCACTGTATTTTCTGAGAATAGGCGAAATCAATCTTTTATGAGCTATCGTCCATTTCAAGGTTTATAAAATAAGTTGCATATGGCTTGGCCGACTTGATTACAGGCTTGTTTTCTAAAAAAGGTCACACGATTTTTACTGACCCCTAATTGGGAGTTTTGGGGTATTTTGGCCATGGCTCTGTAGAGGCTAGACATTAGAGATGCACATGCTATAACGTACTTCGTATCACTAGATTCGTGAGAATCCTAGTTGCCATGTAATGAGATGTGGCAGAAAAAAGTGTCCCATGGACAAGCCTATTTGATTAAGATCTTAAGGAACCCTTGGGTGAGAATATTAGTATAAACACTTGCTGTAATTTTGACAAAATTATGAATTCTTTCTCCCGTAAACTAGATGCAACCTATTTCCACAGTCGAATGTCGCAAAGTTGATTTCAATTCAACTACTGCGACACAGGTATAAACGAGGCCTTTAACAACACTTGATGAAACCAGCGCCTGAAAAAAATTCTCACGTACGATATAAAGCTTTCAAGTTCCTTATTTTGGGTAGCGTTGTTTTACTTTTTAAATTGCGATGCCAAAAGGAAGTGCTTGTAAAGCAAGACGTTCTGAGCAAAGAAAAACACCATGGCAGATGGACAGCAAACGAGTCGCTTGAGCCATAGGTTGAGTTCATGCGGTTTACGAGCTAAGAAAACATTCCTAGTCTGATGTTAAGTTTTACAGGTTGACAAAAAAATTAGAGACCAGTCTCTAGCAATTGTCACATTTGCCACCTGAGTGCGATAAAGGCAAAAGTGTACGGATGGGTTCGAACACATGTCGGGCGAAACAATTAAATCACAGCACACACATACCTTCGGCATACACTGCAAATGCCACCAATGCAGCTAAAATGCTGAACCGGATCTCCATAGCGTTCCGCTATGTTCGAAGAAGCTACAAACAAGCGATATATATTCAGTGATCCAGCTGGATTGCTTTTCACCCATCGCGCATACGCAAGTTTAACACTAAGAAGCAATATTATACTGCAGTGAGTAACATAAAGCAACGAAACAACAAACGTAGCCAGCACCAACAAAACAAGAGAGAAAAGAACCACAATAACCACCATCGCAGAGTGACTGCTACACAATGCAACCTTTTTTCAGTAAATTCTGCTAAAAAATTAATTTATAGTTGTTTACTTTGTATTTTTCCGATATTTAGAACAATTGAAAACATACGTAGTAAATATTTTGCTAACAGTTGTAGGCGGATGCTGCGATCTTTTGAACTGGTGTTGCTATCTTCTATAGCATTCTTAGTACCCGAGCTAGTATTTAGATTTAGAGCGTCATTGAGTAAAAACAAAATTGTGAGACGTTCTTCAGCTAAAATAAATATATTTGTTATCAAGCCGAACGACTGTTCAAGTCCGTGATTTTTCTCACGCTAAAAATTTGTAGCATAAAACGCCTAATTCAGAAAACTGCAGAACATATTTCAAAAGCACCCCTTGCTTAATTTCTTGAAAGCTTTCGAAAACGTGAAATCATTTTTTTAACTCAGTTTATATCTAAAAACTTCAAGGTAAATGTTTTTAAACACTACAGCATACTCATTCCAAAATCAATCAACTATCTCCTTACGTTTCCGAGTTTTTAAATATTTTCCGTACTTGCTGCTTTCCAAGTTTTGCTTGAAGTTAGAAAACCCAACTCGTCCCCAAAATCCGATTCACGGAATAACGTAAAGCAGCAGGACGGCCTACTTTTAAAACAGGCCGACTTTCAATGACGGACGAGCGATTTTCAATAATTCCTTTTGCTAAATTCAGGAGAGTTCTCGCAATGTTTGCACACTTCGAACTGTGCGCTATAGCGTTGACGCCCGTCTATTATCCCGCCCAAGACTAAGGACTGTTTTACGCTCAACCTCTCATACAAGATCGGACGCAAGTCAATGCCTNCGTAGCTAGGTCAATACAGACCTAAGACCAACACTGCTTACTGAGGCAGAGTACATTTCTCCGGAGAAAGTTAAGAATGAACGGGCAAACTTACCGAAAGGTTTCCTTTGACTTCGGCAAATAGTTACGGTAACGAGTCAGTCTTTATTGCAGCTACTGCCATCTGGATCACGATCCACTGACGCTTGAATTAAGGTTATTACGCAAGCTGCCACAATGCAATCAAACCGCCATATTTATACCAAACTCGTATCTACTGCCAGACAGTAACTGTATTTTTAATTAATAATTATCGATGGGGTATTTATTTTAGCAGCAAAAAAAGCAAAAAACACACTTTCTTTTGCAACAGTAGTTCACAAGCCGACATGCGCTCAAGTCAAGTCGACATTACTTGGAAGATAGCAGATACTTCTATGCAAACCAGTTAAAACTAGAATTTTCTTATTGGTACACTTCAGCAAATTTAGAAAAATCACTTCGCGAGTAAATAGGATACGCGTTTAGCTTTTGAAACACAAAAGCAACCATGTTAAACCCAGGAACATTTTTTCAAATAGTTTGGTAAACTATGCGATCTTTTCTTTGTAGAAAATCGGATTCTCTTGTCCTATAAATTTCACTTACGAAAACTACGTGTCTAGAAATGAGCAATTGCAAAACTTTTTCCAAGCTGGCTCATCGCAATAAATCTCGAACCACAAATGTGGCAGGTGCAGCTCCAACGTGACGCAGACAGTGTTATTTTCAATTACTGCTGTTCTTGATGAGATTTTGCCTCTGCAACAATACAGCGAAACAGTTTTGGGGTTGATTAGTTCACACAGTTGGAGGCGTTTTTGTTGTGGAGATTGAGGGCGACGTTACGTTCGAGGGAAGGCCAACTTGACCATGCCCTATTTGAGTAAATTTACATCCAAACTAGGAGAACGTTTTTCACACTACTCTCCATTTTTCACCAGTAGCTTCGAACAATCGTGAACTTAGAAGCTTTTGCTTTGAAAATCAAAGACATTACCATCACGGTGCAACAACTTTTTAAATCGTTTTTGAGATATAAATAGCATGTGTTTGTGTTTAAAAAATATACGAAGTTTTTTTTTGGTTAAACTAGTTGGTAAACTTTTCGAAATCTCAAGAAATATTAGTTCAACTTTGTGTTTTATCTCTCGCAAAATCAGGAACTTCCGCTGCAATGTTTGAAAATGAAAATTCCGCACTAGGGATTTTTGGCACAAAAACAAAAGCATGTTTTTAATCGCTTCAGCCAGGGTGCAATTTGAGAAGTTCTTGGTCTTGAAAGATTTTCAAGTGTTACAAACGTTCGAACACATTAAAGTGAAAATGAATACTTTTGTTTAAAGAAAACATTACTTTTCGTCTGTATAGTAAAACGCAGTAACCCCAAATAATTTGTGTTTTCAGAACTAACTGAATAATACTTGAATTGCGGTCAGGAAGCTTAGATTCTCTGGTCATCCCTAAGTAGTTTAGAAAAATCTGCTTTGCTATTCGCTAAGAAATAATCTTAAAGTCAAACTTATATTTTAAACAATGCCCAAGAAGCACAGGCTAAGCAATGCACTCAAGAGGATTTAATATTAGAATGGTTAAGAATCAATAAAATAGAAAATCAGGAAAAGCAGTTGGGTATTTCATTTATTGCAGAAGTATGTCATTGAAAGTAAAATAGTGAACTTCATAAAAACAGGCGAAGTTTTGGCTTCGCTTTTTTTTATTGCTCGAACAATGAGGGGCGGCTCGTCTATAGATGAGCTTCTGTTCTGTGACCTTCCCTGAAAAGTGCAAGGCATATGATCCCGCCACTTTCGCCTGATTTTGCATTAACTCACCGACTTTTTTACTGCTTCCTATGAGTTTCTTAAACTCATTTCTAATATCTAACTTTTTCAAATTAAAATGTTTTTATTGCGATTTCATTTGAGCTAACTAAAAAACGTAGTCGCTAGAAACGCCAATAACTGGAAACACCAATAATGATTAGTGATAGCTAGCGCAAACATACCTGATGTTCACCCAGAGATGGAAATTTGCAGCCCTATGGTCATTTCCATCACGAGCCGCCACTGCTATCAATAACGAGAGATATCAGAGATCAGAGTTGCGTAGATCAAACACATTTAATTGAAGGTTTTGACATCTGAATTGCTGAGAAAGGTTACGAGTCACAAAAATGGAACATACTTCTAGTTTTTTTTGGGTAAAAACTTATGATCAATCTTGAATGTCTGAAACATGATTGTTAAAATTACCATGTATCCTATTAGGAACTAGTCTCCACAAAGCCGACAAAGTTGAGTCAATCAGCAAAGGTTTTTAGAAAGGAATCGATTTCACGCAACTCTATGCATCCTCGGTCCTGAATCTGCAAGTAATGCTTACTGGTGAAACTGTGAAGGGTTAACGCAAGGGAAGAGAAAGCTAGCAAATTCACGACGACTAAATTGAATTTCACAAAACACAAGTCGCGGCAAGTAAAAGCTGGAAAATATTTTTACTAAAAATGAAAAATTATAAAACTATCTGACGCCAATACGGAGCACATAACCACGACTACGCAGTTGCGCCGCAATATCTCAACACAAAGAGTTGGTGGAATGCGTACGCAGAAATGAGGTCATAATGTAGCCAGACATTGACGTACTCTACAGGAAGAGACTTTAAATGCTGAACGTTGGGGAGGAACAAGAATCGGTAAACGAGAAACTACATGTGTGGTAAACAAGGAGGTCGAACAAATGGGCTAAGCTGAACGGAAACAAATCAATGAACATCGCAAAGGGGTTCAAGAAATATTTAACACGAGGGAGGATCATGCTTTGAATGATATGGAAGTCATTTCAAACGAAACGCCGGAAAAATGCATTAATATTCAAAGCAGGATCTTCCCGTAGCAGGTGGTGCAGTTGGTTTACAGTACAAAACCAAAACGTTACAAAACAAGCTTCTTAAATTTAACGAAGATTTTCAAAATGTCTATACATGTCAAACGCATTATTTACAGCAAGCATTTTGCTGTAAAGTCAAGACTTGTGCGATTGTACAAGTTAAAGTACAATTTAGATTGTTTCGAAACATTTTGGGTTTTGTAAATTACGTTTTCAAATGAAGACTTTTGCAGTTGTCCTATTAAAATATAGTTTTTAGTACCAAATCTTTTGAATAAAACTTCTTAAAAGCCTGCGGAGTTGTTCAGCGCTATTTACAGCTTTCATCCAACTTTTATATGTTTGAACACAACAAAATAAAAAATGACAACTTGTGTTCCAAAGTACACATGCATTTTCCAATTCAAGGCATTCACATGTTTGAATCACAATACTTGAAGCACGAGTCTAGTTGATAGCCTCCTTATTTCGAGTCATTTAATGTTTTCTTGAGTCAGTTTGGCCAGTAGATCCCGAGACATTGGTCCAGTCGATCCCGAGACAAGTCACAAATTCTTTGAGTCAATGGATTGCCGACTCGAGTAGTCCAGAGCAGGGGTTTCCAATTTTTTTGTCGGAGGGCCACATACGCTATTACACAATAGTCCGAGGGCCACACATCTTACGTAATGTTATTGTTTCGAGATATGTTACATTCTACCAAATCAACAAATTTTTCATAAATATATTGTTTTTTCTTTACTGACAAAATGTCTTCGCCGGCTGAATGAAATAGCTTCGCGGGCCGGATTTGGCCCGCGGGACGTATTCTGGAGATCCCTGGTTTAGAGTCATAAATCATATGTGCTTATCACGGTGTGCAAACAATTGAGACCAGTTCATTTGAGACCATTAATTTGAGACCACTTCATTTGAGACCACGTTCATACGAGACCACGACATTTGCGACATTTGAGACTACATTCACATGAGACTTTTTCATTTGAGACTACATTCATTTGAGACCTATTCATTTGAGACCGCATTCATTTGAGACCACGCTTATTCATTTGAGACCACGTCTCAAATGAATGTGGTCTCAAATGAATGTGGTCTCAAATGAATGTGTTCTCGAATGAATATGGTCTCAAATGAATATGGTCTCAAATGAATGTGGTCTCAAATGAAAGTGGTCTCAAATGACTGTGGTCTCAAATGAATGTGTTCTCAAATGAATATGGTCTCAAATTAATATGGTCTCAAATGAATGTGGTCTCAAATGAAAAAATCTCATTTGAATGTGGTCTCAAATGAACAGGTTTTGAAAGAACGAGGTCTCAAGTTAAGTGGTCTCGAATGAATGTAGTCTCAAAAAAACGTTGTCTCAAATGAACGTAGTCTCAAATGAACGTGGTCTCAAATGAATGGTCTGAAATGAATGTCATGGAACCGCTTATTACTTTTTGAATAAATGCTGAGTTTCTAACTCCGACAATTAAACACAATCTGAGTCACAAGTCAGAAAATAGATCCCCAAATCGCGTCATTTCGAAAAGATGACTTGAGGCATCACAACAGCTTCACGAAACAGGCCTAATTTCAATGAAATTTGTCTCACCAGTTGTATACAATCAATCGCTTGGACTTGCCGCATTTTGCAACTTTAAATGAAACATCAAATCACCACTGTTTGACCTTTATCCCACACTTGACATCGTTAGGCTATGCAATACCGACTGAGAGGGATAACCATTTCGCACTTCATTGGAAACAAACATCTAGTTCAGGGGTGCACAACCTTTTCGCTACTGCCGGCCGCATTACGTTTATTTTTATGAAGTACGGGCGCCAGTGGGTTCAAGTTATTTTTTGCATTGCTTGTGTTCTGCTTCCACACACTGAGCCTAGCCTGTTTCTACACGTCTGTTTGGCCTTCTTTTGGTAAGTATCATCATACAGTGAAAGAGTTTTTATCAAAATAATGCAACCAGCTCTTCATTTCGTGGGGGGGCAATTTTCATGAAATTTCATTCGATGACGTCATCATGCTTCAACTGCGGTACAACTTTTTCGCAAACGGTCACAAATTAGTTCTTTTCGCAACATTTCCAAAAATCAGACTTGTCAGTTTTAATCAAGATGCAGACCGAACCATCACGACAGAGTAAAAATAGTAGCCTAATATAAACACCTGGTTCTAATGTTTCCAAACCGGGTTTATCCGAACCCGAAACCCGTTTTTTGGTTATTTGCTACTACCCCAAACCCGGTTATTTTCAACCAGCAAATCCGGATATTTCAAAAAACCTAGAATTGCACTTGCATTCAAATATTAGTAATTCTGATAACATAAGCTGAGGAGTGGCGCGTGCAACCGCCAAATTAGCAGGTTTGCACTTTTAACTGTTACCTGGAAGCGCGAGTGTGCTGGTTTTGCACACTAACTTCCATACATTCGTTGTTGGTCCGTTTACAACTTTGTTCAATTGACCTATTCAGACAGATCGTGACATCATTTTGCCCGTAATAGGTGTGTACCGGACGTTTAACTACTAGATCCTTAAATCATACGCATTCAGTGTAAGGAAGTTAGTAATCAAAGAAATCCAGGAACTTATAGCCACTTCTCATACAATAAGGCTCAACAAACACCAACGTACATTTTGTGCTCTGTTATATAAAAGGAGTTGCTTCAAGCACTAAAAGTTTAATCAACCATTTGAAATCAAAGCACAGAATTCAACTACCGGTAATCCTTGAGAGTGAAGACCACACAGCACTATCCCAGCACAAGAAGAGATCCGATCACAAATTGTGATAAAGGAAATGAGTCTTTTTGAGGCTACAAAGAAGAAGTCAAATAACCTTGAAAAACTGTACTATGCCTCACATACAAAAAAACACATCAGTGGAACCAGAGAGGGCTTCTTCAGCCACAGGACTATTTGTCACAAAACTCAGAAACTCACTGAATGATGAAAGTATGCTTTGATTGTCATGCATCAATTTTACAAACATCTTCAAAACACTGTGCTTAACTTAATTAATAATTCGCTAATAAACTGCGCAGTGACAACAGTAGTACCATCAAAATCAGGGGTCTCAAACACGCGGCCCGCGAGGACATTTCTGTGCGGTCTGTGACGCGTTTGGGAAATTTCATGCAAACAACACCTAAGTTATTTAGTTTATTCAACGGTATTTAAAAATTCTTGGCCAGCGAGTGAACAAGTTCCTTTTAAACGGACGTTGAGACTTTTAAACGAACATAAAGACGGCTAGAAATTATTTGCCTATAATTCACGATACCCTTGGCAGGAAATAAGATGTAAAAGCTGTTTCTTGTAAGGTTGAGGTACCGCCATCGTTGCGTCAGCATCATAATTCGGCCCTCGGGTTACTTTGTAGGTCCTAATTTTTCCCACGGAGCAATTTGAGTTTGAGACCCCTTATCTAAATGATGTTGAGCTTTTATCGCTCAAAATCGCATTCATTTCAAAACCCGAATAAGCTTTTTCTTAGCTACCCGAAACCCGGGTCCTGAAATTTTGTCCCGTATTGGAACATTACCCGGTTCCGTACTTAACTAGTGCAGCCATGGCTTTAGTGTGGCAGATGTATAAGCTACTAGTAAACCTGCCTAACTTTTCGTCTTGTTTT
>JGI24159J19872_10002145_pt1 | contig 23100 bp, 19 predicted proteins | sample Ectturendosymbi4_FD_19872 | JGI IMG/M metagenome (IMG submission 19872) | reverse complement strand
ACAAGTTATTCCTTTGATTAGCAGAAGTGTCAATTTAATAGCTTATCAGTAGGGCAATTTTTTTCAATAAAGTCAATTTTTTGGTAGTAAGCTTGAATGACGTGATTTTTTGCAAGAACTCTAGATAGAAAGAGTAAGTTTCATATTCTTCATTTGATAGGTTAATAGAAAGTCAATTTTTTACCGTTAGGTCTTTATAGTGCAATAAAGTCAATTTTTATGATTATCATTTATTAGTCAAAATTTCTTTTTAGTATTGGTGAGAAAAAATGATGATTTTGATATGCCTGATAAAAGCTTACACAACCCTGGAACACTGAACCGGAATTTTTGTCACACGAACTCTGAACTTGGGTGGATGAAACCCCAGTTCAAAAATTAAAATAAATAGCACATAGACTTGTGTCGTTGAGAATTTGTATGTTTTCGTTTAATAAATCTTCTTTTTAATATAAAATCTGAAAAATTCTCAGGAAATATTATTCATTGTGTCTAAATTTTGTTAGGTCAATAAAGTCAATTTTTTTGAGTTTTTAAGTCAATTATTTTTAGTTTTTAGGTCAATAAAAACTTGCTCTGATATCAGCATTAAATTGTTGGCTAATCTTGAATGTTGACATTACTTATTGCCACGTTCATGACTTTTACTTGTAAGAGCAGAAGCCGTTTTGTGTGGTCACGCTGTACGTTTGTAAAAGTTTGGAATGCTGATCCTGTTGCTGAAATATACATGTAGTACCGTGTCCAGTAACAAATTTAAGTATATTAATTTGTAAATCATCTGTTAGGACAAAGCGTGATTAGTGTTGCTTTCAAAACACCTCTAAAAAACAAAATTGGGAAGTATTTATAAAACTCTACTTCTGAATCGACACGATGACTATATTGATTTCGCACCAAGCTGTCCTCCCACATTTTACAACAAAATTGCGCCCATACCTGCACCACCCTAGTTCCGGGCCTGATTAAAACTAAAAAGTGCTCATTTTCGGAAATGCTGCGAAGAGAACTTTATCTGTGACCGCTTGCGAAAAAGTTGTATCACGATTGAATAAAAACACGATGACGTCATCGAATGAAAATTCATGAAAATTGCTCCCCCCTGAAATGAAGAGCTGGTTGCGCCCCTAACAATACTACTCATCCATATTGGCTAAAGGCAAAATAGTTCAAGCAGTTATTTTACCTCATGTGGCAAAATGGACTCTGCTTTCAAGCTTTCGGAGTTTGAACAGGAGTCGGAATGTAAATTTCCAATGAGCTCCGGAGCAGGAGCAGGAGCTGGAGTCACTTTTTTAGGAGCAGGAGCCAAAAAAAGTGACTCCGATCACCGGATCACTGATACTAAATAGCCGGCTTACCAATGTGGCTTATTTGAAGCCAGATTTTGAAACTCTGGCTTTTTTAATGCGCTTGGCTAGACAAATCTGGCTTTTTTCAGTTGGAAAAGCTTGGCTCTGGCAAAACATTGTCTGAGCTGCAAATTCATTACCAATCTCTTCTGAAGAGAGTCTATGACCATGCAAGGTGCAAAGAATATTGCAAAGATTTTACAGTCGCCCTAACAATTTGCGATGTATTTAGTAAGAAACAAATGTACGAAAGTGTAACTACGGGAAAGAAAATGCTTCTAAAGATTGGAATTTTGTTTATATCGATATTTCTGACGAATTTTAGTATCTATTTTGTGTTTGGTTATGTATGCAGGGGCAGAACGAGGGGGAGGCAAGAGGGGGCGCAATTCCCCGGGCGCCGAATCACTATTGGGGCTCCGAATCACTGCGGGGGGAACCGAAAAGTAACCAACAATGTCACACGCACTTTCTTCAGTGCAGTACATTGGCTTCCGAAAGACCTCAGGTTCGAGCACGGGGGCGCCAAACTTGCTTCTTGCCCCGGGAGCTATCTAACTCATTACGCCCGTGAATGCATGTTTCATGTGTATATGTCTTAAGACTGCTGTCTTTGTTGGGACAAGGTCTGGCTTTTTTGGCAAAGACAGGTTGGCAACCCTGCTGAACAACAAACACGGCAGGACTATAGCTTTAGCACGCAAATAGTATCGTTATCGCGACATTTGTGCAGTAGGCGTGATGCACGAGTAGATAATCATCATACCCATTCTAAAAGAACGATTATTAGGAAAAAGTTGAAACAAAATTCAAATATATTTGCATTGAATAAAACGGAAAATATTTGTATTCAAGTAGTGATCACTTAAAACTGGCAGAAAGTCAAACTAGCAGAGAAATCTTTAATGATACTCAACGCAACATCGGAACATAGATTGGTATTATTGTATTGCGTCTGAATCGCGACAATTTTACGAGTATTTTATTTGAAACAAATCATTGTCATCACGAAGGACCCCCTTCAAGTGGGGGGCCGGGGCAATTGACCCCGTTGTCCCCCTTAATCCGGCCCTGCGACCAGTATTATTCCTCCAACCATCCACAAACCATCATCAATTTGTAGATCCTGTGGTGTAGAAACGCACCACTTGGTCAAAACCACCGACCCCAAGCTTGTTATAGTTGTGCAATAGTAGTGCCAGTGGATTTTTTCTTGTTAGTGTGGTCCATGTCTGGCAACTGATCCATGCTTGATAGTACTCACAACAGCTTTGTGTTTGGTCTGATGCTTTACAAAAAGTGCTCCACAGTTTTTGTTTCAAACGAAATACTTGGATTGTAATCCCTTTTCCGCCTCTGTCATTTTCTTAGACACTTCTCATTGATTTTTTTTATTGTTCCAACAACTGAAATTTTTTCTTTGCAATTTTTCTACTAAAGACAAGCATGTAAAGAAATTATCGCATGTAATGTACCCCAATCCATTTATAGGTTGGGACAGTATCAAGACAACCGACTCTGCAAGAAGCACACCACCATCATGTCCATCATTTTCTTGCACACCTAGGTAAGGCACGATGTTATAGATGAATTTTGAAGCTGCCTTAACAAGAACTCAAAATTTTATGCCAGGCCCATACTTGTCGGGTTTTGTTGGCATGAACGGTATGAAAGGCCATCGCAACTTACAAGGCATAAGTTGTTCTTCAGAAGTCAGTGAGAAATCGCAAACATATTTGTTTTGGCTCAGTAAGGAGAACTTTTCAAAAACTCTGATTGGTGCGAACTGGTCAACGCCAGGACCTCGTCTAATTTTGTTCGGCTTATCACATCTAATGGATTTTAGAATTTTGATGAGAGAATCTGTTCCCAATATTTCGTAAAAAAATGGAATGCAGTGATTTTTCTTCGACACGAAAACAACTTGCCTTTTTCGTATGGCCCTGGTGCATAACGGAAGCCAGCAACAAACATTTCTAGTTTTTCCAAACCTGTTTTTGGCCTTGTTTTGATACTTTACAGTTTTTGTTCAAAAAGAAATCACTGGAATGTAACCAGTGGTGCAACTAGAGTTCTGAGTAAGGGGGCTAAAGCTTAGTTGAAGGGGGCCCATTGATCACCGTAAGGGGGTCACTGACCAACACTCAAATTAAAGTTAAGAAATGATAGTAAATCTGGATGTCGTGGATGTCTATACTAGCTAAAAAAAAACGAAAACACCCTTAAAAACGCAAAAAAATACAGCCTAAGTATACTAAATATCAAAATGTCAACTAATGGGGCCCAGTTTTTACATTTAGCTTGCCAGGGGGGCGGCTCGCCCCATTGCCCCCTGTAAGTTACGCCACTGAATGTAACCTACCCTTTTCCGCCTCTCATTTGTTTTGGCAATGCTCGTAAATGTAGTCGTATTCTTCGCACAACGAAATCTTTTTCTTTTGCAAGATTTTCTGCTAAACGCAGATGTGTAAAGAATTGTCGTACGTATGAAAAATGTAAACTTGAAAATAGACCACACCACTGGTCTCATTTGTCTGTTAGGCTTTCTACCTGCCCGGCAACCGCTGGAAGCCAACTGCTGATTAAAAACAAACAAATTGAAAAAGGGAATGGAGGTAATGCATCGAAATCCTTAATTGTTGACGTATTAAGTTATTTTATAAATTATATCTGTTGTTTTACAACTTAATTGTTTCATGAGTGTTGAAGTATTAAGTCATTTTAAAGTCAATAAAGCTGTTGTGTCAAAATTGACACATTCGTAATTCGATGAATATCGCGCTGTTTCGTGAAAAAAGTCGATTTCAGAGCAACTTGCACTTCCGATGAAAGTAACCTCGGAAAATACGATAAAAGTTAGAAAAAGTTGTTGATTTTCAAGAATGTGCGAGGGATCATGAACAAGAAAGACCACAATAAAGAACATGCTGTGTCGAAATCGACACAGCTGCACTAGCGTTGAGTTGAGCTTTAGAATAAACGCTAATTCCAGTATGGCTACAAACACTACCAACGAGAACATGATTTATGATGCTGACCAATTTTAAACAGGTTTCGTTAAATTTTTCGGTTAATTTGTTTATCACGTTAGTTAAGTCACATCAGAGCTTTGGATTAGGTATCTCTCTCTTAAGTATCGACCACTTGATTATCTTTTTAGATAAAACTGTAACCCAATTTGTAGTCGTCTGCTGCACTACGAAAAAACGAGAAAGTACTACTTGTAGTTCATTCGTCACCTGAATTTGTTATCCTTTCTATACATCTTTCCACTACATTGGCTCCAGTGGATCCAGCAACTTCAGACAGATCAACAGACTGAGCGTCAAGAACAGAGAAAATGGAAAATGTAAAACAAACCGCAAAAGTCAGTTTCATTGGTGCATTTAATTAAATATGCTGCGACAAAAAAAAATTGTTTGAAAGTAGTGCTGGTTGATTTTATCATAAAAGCCTGAAGCTGAAAAATATCTTCTCTTGCACTTCTAAACTTTCGTATGCTATTCCGAAAATGATGCCTCTGAAAGCTTACGTTTGGTGTTTAAAAATTAACAATTCAATTGCAAAATCTACACGTCTTTTTTCTGAAACATTGAAACAGATGTGCTGAGACAAAATATGAAACACGTGTCATGGTGGATATCTTTTCTGACACCAAACTACCAGGCAATTGACGAAATAAGACACTCTTGTTACACAGCACCAATTAATATGATGTCATTGCTATCGAATTTACTATTAAACATCAACTTCAATCCAAGAACAATGTAGAAGTTCAAAGATGCTAACCATAAAAAAGTTAGGGAAGAACATCGAGAAACACTGACCTACGCAAAGGTAGCTAATAATTGCAACATTTTTTCGGATAGACTGCATCTTGTATTGGTCACCATTTGCGAATGCATTCCATCCGTTAAAAATCCGTTGAAAATGGAAGACATCCTTGCAACTCATTAAATANAAATTCGACTATTACACAAGAAGCTCAAACGAATGTTATCTCTTAAAANCTCACTAAAATCCACTTCAGCTGCTGTTTCTAAAACTACAGAAAATACTTTAAATACCATTTTTCGTGAAACTCACGGAAAAAAATGTTTTCCAACATAGCTGAATTTAATGTAAATCGTCTACGCTTTGAAAGACCTGCTGTTATCACAAGTGGTCTTCATGTGGTCAGTAGTAGGACCAAAACACCGCATGAAACAAACAAGGCAAAATGACTTGAAACCTAAATATGACAGGGGACATAAAAACAAAAACTGTAACTTGCAACTGGGCAGAACTGTAACGGTATAGCAATTACGGTAAATCATAATAACTGTTGATTATGCAGAATAACTTTTCTTATGAAAAAGCATTTCTGAAATTAATATCATCGCACACAATGGAAATGCAGATTTTAGTGAACTATTCACAAGCAGTTGTCCAGATCAACTGAACTAAAGTATCAGAAAACGTTTTCACTCATTATTTAATCAAACGTTTTTTATCTGATAGCATATTAAATTATAAGTCTTCCCTATCTTTGTAAACTGGTTAGGTTCATTCCACATTAACATTAAATGCTGTACCATGCCGTCTGGGTTGAGGATTTGGTTGCACAACATAAGACTTAATGCTTGCTAAATTTCAGCAAGCACCAGGGCAAGCAACGTTTGCGTAGCTGATTTGGTTTTCTTTTAAGGAAATGCTGCATTCTTTCTCATACAGATGTTATATTGGTAATGACTTATTTCCTTTGTTTCAAAAACACGTTTGTACAAAACTGCTTTGAGACAAGGCAGCATTCAATAGACTATTGGAATCTCACAATTAGCTTAGACTTTATCCCAGTGTCACATCTCAAAATCACGCTGTAGGTTAGCAGTGCCAACCAATACATTTTTAGTGTAGTGAAATCAGTGGTAGAGTTATTACCGCTTTATTGTCTAGCGTAAGTATTTAACCCGGCGTCAAGCGAAATTTCTGACTTGCGAAATTTTCGACATCATGCCATGTACGCATGCACAGATTGATATTCTGCATATCAAATACGCTGAGAAAACTGATGATTAGGGTTTAGTATTTAGGTAAGGGTGTCGGCTTAGGTTTAGAAAAACAAAAATAATTGAGGTGTACGACTAAGTCCAATATTTTTCGGTGGCTGTACTTATTCCCGTACTGTAGCTTGTTGTGGGTGTCTGATATCTAACCAAAAAGTTTTAATTTACACAACACACATCAAAAAACTAAATACCAAACTTAACTTCTTTACTCTGAGAAGCAAAACAACTGATAAACAAAATAGGTCATAATTTTCGCCTGACACCGGAAGCTTTTCTGCAGTATATCAACAATTCTGCCATTCCTTATTTACAGATATTGACTGATTTTACTAATTGAATTACTGTGGCATGAATAGCATGCTCCAAAAAGAGATGTACGAAAAGCTTCCTCGATTAAAAAATATTAGTCTTAACTTTCTAACGAAAACAGGTCTCAATAATTGCTCCATTCCTTTCTCTTCCTGGTCGCACCGATAGCCTTTAGTTTCGTTTAACCCCAAAAACTAGTGTCAAAAGACTTCTGGGAACAACTTGCGCCTGACATAACTTATGCAAGTCGAAAGGTGAAAAATATCTAATGAGAATGTTAACAGCTGCTCAAATCGGTTTTATTTTTGTGGCAATCCCAGGTACTGTTTTTTAAACTTTTTGTAGAATCTACCAACCTGGGCGGAGGAGTTCACCGCTTCAAAGCGTTAATGTCGAAAACATTAAGCGAAAACTAGAACAATGACACCAATGATTTCAGAAGAGTCAAATGCTGTTACAAAGCTGACAAGAAGCTTCATTATTGTAACCTGATAGTTCAGTACGTAGGTTTCATTGTTTACCTTAACAATGTGCGCGTAATCGCAAGAATGCCCAACTGAATTGTATTTAGGCTATTACCTGATGGATATATTCCGTTCACAAATATTTTCTGGTTGCCATGACATACCATCATGGCCACCGAGAAACTTGTAGCTTACTATGGTGCACTTCAAAGCAAATGAAATCATAAATATGATGAATTAAGCATTGGGAACAATTTGTCAGTGTTCCCATTTCTTTTTTTCACCTGTTAATCACTTCAATGCCGGAAATAATAGTTGCCCGAGTGGAAAAAATGTTTCCAATTTTCAATAAAAGCACTCAATATTTAGTTTGTGTAAGTAGAAATTTCAAAATTTTGCGGTTTCATCAATGCAAAGGCGCAAAACAAGTAGGAAAAATGACACAGGGCCTCCGCAAATTGTGTGTAAAGTTTAAATTTTGGGTAGCTTTTGACTCTTGCCCGTTTTTTTTTAATTGGTGGTTTTACTCTTACTTCGAAGTCGATTTGTTTTCACTAAAATTTTGGAATAATTGCTTGTCTGATTTTTCTTCAAAATGGCTGCTATGGCTACTTCAAAATGTATCTTGCTCTGTCCCGCAATTTTGTGCAATAGTTAGCTGATCATGAGTCTTGACTATCATCCGCGCGTAATGAAAACACACGAGCTCTATGATAGAGTGATGCAGGTATTAGTCAATTGCATACTCGTAGTCAACTAATCATGACGAAATTTCGTGCCGATAAATGTACGCTACTCGGAAAACATACATACCAAAGGTTTTACTTCAGGTGTTGTTAAGAAATGTCGTACAAGACATTTGCAGGCAAAGAAGTACAAGCACTTTTCGGTTTAGTTTAGCTGTAGCTCAAAGTTTAAAACAAAAATGGCATTTTAGGATTTACTGCAAAGCACCATCCGCGTCAATNTCTATAGCGTTTTTTAAACAAATGTGCATCTGGCAGACCCGCAGNCACGGGGAGAATTCGGGGACAGTTCCCCNCAATTTATTTGCTCCCCTCAAACTTTGTTGTGACCAGAAAATCTTGTTCCAAACATATCATAAAACAAAACTCTTCCCCCTCTAAAAATGTAATTTGCCCCTCCCAGCATTAAACCTTGGCTACGGGCCTGGCATCTGGTAGGAAATCAAGAAGCTGGACACAAATAGAAAATATGGACAACGCAAAAGATTCAGGTAAAACATATTCGTTTATTCTTTTCATTCATTTTCACATCGGATTTTTCTCTGAGGATGGTTGCGGGGACAGAAGCCTTAGGAGGACTCGAAACGAAATATGCTTCAAAGTATCAGCAACCTCTGATAGTTCTGCTGGCTCTACACCGCGATGGGGCCAAACCAGGTGGGAGGTGAAATCACGTCACCAGGTCCATGGCCGATATCTGGGCCGGAGCAACGCATTATACAGGCAATTCGAGCCGAATAAAACAGCAAGTAACAGCACCCTTCCCTTTTTTAATTAACAGATTTTGGAACATCACAACAAAACTATTACTCATGCATTGCTGATTAAGTCGATGGAAAATCCCCGGCTGGCTGAATTCATCAGGCAGAAGAAAACGATGTATGGTTGCAGGTTATTCTAAAAGCCATGTCTGTCTAGTTCAGAAATCAGACAAACAAGAAAATAAAAATTTGGAATTTTTTAGTTCTAGAAAATTTCCTGTGTACATTTTATAGCAGGAATAAATTCTAACCTGGTTTAAAGGAATGGATAGTAAAACCTGGAGTAAGCTAGCTTGAAAATTGCTTTGTAACTAGGTTTCTGATATTATTGTCTCAGTTCGCGGAATGCAAGGTAAGTTTCACGAAATTAAGGCGTTCGGAAGCAATCCAAACAGAACCACGCGATTTCAAAATAAAATAATGAAATATAGTCGCAAAGATTTTTATAGTACATCAGAAACAAACTTCAAAATTCCTTTTACTGCAATAGTGAAGAAAATTAATTGTTTTAGCAAGGTAGTTTTAATAATAAGCGGTGTTATTCCGAATAAGATTTTTAGAAAAGAAAAACAATCTGGGTGTTTTATCCGTCGTATAGAGTGCAGCTTTAATTTGTAGAGGCACTAATTAACCCACTGAAAAGAAGTGACATCAAATCCACAGCAAAAGCAAAATGATGTACGAGAAACCGACAGGTAAGTTGCTTGAGGTGCTGTTACTTAATAATGTCGTTAATTTCAGAAACAATCCAAGGAATACCATAATTCGTGAATTACACTTTTAACAACAATTCGACCATGCTGGCGTTTTGCAGAACAAACCCAAGGCAGAATTTTTCGGAAAAAGTTTTAATTGCATATTTGACTGGTCCGTAACTGAAGTGAATATCATGTGATTGATCGCTTTTGCTCGAAAGAAGAAACCGAGTAGATTGCAGAGAAATCTCACTAGTCAAAAAGCAAGAAAATAAAACTTGTCCAGCTTTCTTCCAAAACATGTTTTTCTTTCGCATTTATCTTTTGATAAGTTCTTCGGCTTGACTTTGTTCCCAAATCTGATTGGAGGTTGCGGAGGTACCCAGCAAATCGCTGAATGGAAAAGGAGTTCGAACGGACTGGCTGTTTGCTTTTTCAATTTCTTGGATCATTGAATCCACCTGAATGAACGACTGACTTATCGGAGGAGATGGTACTTAGCAATGGCTAGTAATTGTAATAGATATAAGTATAAAACTACCAGAACGACAACAGACGAGCATAACAAAAGCGAAATAGTGAATGCAAGTTCTCTGAACTCTTCGATACAACCTGCAACTTTTTTGATTTGGCGATACCACGTTTTAACAGTTGTTTAGTCATCCCTTTTGAATATCAGCGCTAGGGCTGATCAGTGCGGCTGACGTTAACATAAATTAACCACCGGTTTTAAAAACATATGTGGATATTTTCCGGATATTATTTTTTAAAAACTTACAGGTGCTGTAGAAGTAACCGACTGGTTTTTAATGTTAAGAAAAAAGTAGACTGCATTACTTTTAACGAAAAAAATCACTTTTGAAAAGACCACGTTAGAAATCAGTGGCTAGAGCAATCACAAATCGTGAGACGACATTTTGAAAAGCGTTTTGAAAAAGGAAGTGTTTTCGATGTAGACACATTAAGCATTTAATGTAAAGGGAGAGAAAATTTTCTGGGAAGAGTTTTCAGTTCTTCCTGGTTTCGCTCGTTTTTATCCTTTTTGTCCTAATGAGTTGCCTATACTGAAAACAGTATTTTATTTGTACGTAAAGTGTTTGCATTTTGCCAGAGCATTTTGCTATAATCATGCAAGATATGTTAAATGTAAAAGTTATCAGCAATATAAACGAGCGCGCATAGATCGGGCGTTCTGTGCAAGAACTACTAAAACAAATGTTGTTGTAAAGATTTTTGAAAGTGTCTTACAAAGGTATAGAACATTGACAGTGCCAAACTTAGTGTTTCCACATTTTCCAAACTGTACGCTTCAACAAATCTTTTCGCCTGTTGTGCTCTTTCCAAATCTATTACGCCAGGGCTGATTTGAAGAACTTGACGTCGCAGACTTTCTTTACCAGTTCGAGCCATTAGACCTTGGATATTGGACCAGTTCTGAAAAACAAACGGGATCTTGCAACAGCATACATCACATTAAAGAACATGGAAAAAATTCAGCAAAGACTTATCTTTGGTTGATAAAGACCACTGATGTCGGCAGTACCATTAATTGCTTTTCAAAGTACAACATAATAACACCATTTGTGGTTGTTTGCAGAAAGCAAAAGAAGACCAGTTGTTCCAACTAAACTGAAGTAACATCTGCTACTGAAAGCGCACAGTAAGTGAAAGTCACAAATGACCCACAGAATGTTGTAAAAGAAGTTCTGGTCTTATTGTAATGATGTTTGTCTCATTGCAATGACGTTTGTGAAATGTATTTGTTTTAAAGTCGTGAAATGTTTCCAATTTAATATGTGAAGGCCGAAATTTTATTTTAAAACTTTATCACAGTTAGTAGCAAATTTAAACGTTAGATCATTTTTAAAAACATTTTAAATGCTAGCAACCTGTCTGCAAACAACTGACTGGTGAAGTGATCTTTTTTCAGAATTGCGTTTCGTACATGTGATGATCAATACGGTGATTTATCCCAGTTGCTACTGAGCGAAACGTGCATCTGAACTCTGAAGGTAACTTGAATTCAAGTAAGAGCCGTAATTCTCTAACGCTTAAAGATGAATTACTTTTTTAAAGTTTTTATAGCATACTCTCAATACGTTTGATAATTGCAAATTTTTTTCAAGAGCTCAGGTAAATCCTTTTTGCTCTGGCTGTATGAACATTTCGCTCAGCGTTCTTATTCAGTTTTGGTAAATATACCGCTGCGGTTTGATCGTTTTCGTTTTGTACTGATGGTGAAAATTTATGCAAAGTTTTATCGTTTTGTTTTTGACGAAGTGTTAAAAATATTCATCACAACATCGATTTTATTTCTCGACAAGCTTAAAATACTGCGACGTTTTCCAAGGACCTTGCAATGTACCTTAACATCCGCGGCATTGTACCCAAGCAGCACGTAAACAGCTGACATAACGTCATGGACTCCAGCAGGAGGATTGGAGTAACTCCGTATTTCTGACACCTCGCTGGCTTTAAGATTGAGAATATCTGTACGGGCCTGTGGAGTGAGCAGCAAAGTTTAAATGTGAAAAGCTGTAAAAAATGAAGAGAAAGCAATAAAATCATAACCGAACACTGTAAAATGATGGGCACTCGCATATGGAGAAACGCTTTACTTGGTTGATAAACAGCGTCGTTAGGTTTTACATGCTGTTCAGAAAAAAACTTTGAAACAGCATAGCAAATATAATAAATCATTCATAAACATTCGTTGCACCCGTTCAAGAAACTCCAGTTCTTTCTTCATTTTCTTCCCAAGTTTCACTTCCACGGGTAACTCTGGTTCATACCCTTTTGCGTGCACAAGGTCCAAAGCTTTTGTGACAAGCTCCAAGTCGCGGGCAACCATCGACATCTCCAAATCTTGAAGATATTACAGTCGGAAAGTTTTTTGAAATCCAACAATTAAACGCAAATGCTTGTACTGTTGCAAGGGTTTACTCTTGTTTTCCATTTTTATCCAGAATATGTGACCAAACCGATTGATTACACATATTTTCAAGCAAAGCAGGTTGATGGACAAAAGAATAGTCAAAGGACCCAAGCATTGGTACTTTTGTCCTTGTTTTGCTTATTGCGCAAATAACCAACGGATTTTGAGAAATCTATGCGCCTTATCTTCTATATCCCAGTATACAGCTTAAACCAGCAGTGATTACCAATACATTTTGCACTCCTTTCTCCATAATTTTGTTTCACAGTGTTTTACCTATTGCTTAAAAAACTAAAAGACTCCATTGCACTGCAATCACGCAGCTTTTTCACTCAACACATGGAGGTGCTGAAGTTAACACCGTGTAAACAGCCTACAAACATTCCCAGAAAATATTTTGCGAAGCAGCAACGAAAAATCTAAAATAAAACCAGTTCATTCTAGTGATTCTGTACTAATAAAGTCATTCACTAAACTGCTCGCAACGTTTGCCCAGCAAATAAAACGGGATACTTCATGGGTTACTTCATAAATGAATTCACTCATCTGTATTTTCTCCCTTGTTAACAATTGACCAGGACAAACATTTTCGCTCAGATTAATTTCTCAGTACGCCTAACTACTTCCAGCATGAAACGTTACGCCTGATAACTAAAGTTAACAGTAAATTATGAAAAATGTTGCAGCTCTGTCATAAAAATGATAACACATTTAACGTGGCACCGGATGAATTGCAAAGACGAAGGCTGCAGCAAAAGTAATGAATATTGGCTTATTCTACTTTTATAGTTTTGCCAGATCAGCAATTCGTCAATGTTGGGATCGTGACCTACGGTCATCCGCATTATCACATCGCTAAATCGTAATTCGTTTCGAAATATCACTTTTTACGGATGTAAATATTTCTCAAAAAACAGAATCTAACCCTAATGCAAGGCTGCCCAACCGATGACCCGCGAAGCAATATGAGAATTAATAATAGATTTTTTCATTGGCTGGCTAGCAGAGACGAACATGGATTTGGAATTAAATCCAGCCGGATAACAGTTTTTTAATTTATAGGATTCGGGTTGGGTTTAGATTTTATAAATTCTGCTTAGCCCACTTTGGACTGGATTTCATGATTTTGTTTTGAACTTCTTCGCAACTTTCTCTTCAGTTTCTGGACTGGAGATTAATTTATTTAATCTACGAAGTCTGGTTGAGTGGCGTTCCTCACGTCAGTCAGGTTTCTACATCGTGTTTGTTTAAATCTTGAGCCTTGACCATGACCAGTCATACAAGTCTGCTCTCATATGTACCTCGTCATCAGAGTTACGGGATTGTGTGTGTGTCATTGATCCAATTCCTTTCTTGACTGACCATTGTTATATGTACAGTAATACCTACCACCTAAAAAACTACTTCTACGAAATCGGAGTGTCTAGGGATTCTGCTTGCTGACTTCCTATCTCTGCGGAAATGCCTCAACGTGGTGTAAAGGTGAACTCAGATGGAAAGATAGGAGTTCCTAGTAATTCCTGATGCTGTGGACACACGTGAAGTCCCCAACGATGACCTATCCGATGGCGGATGAGGGCAGTGCCTGGTGGGCAGGCACTTCAGAGGCCGGCCGTGACAGACTAAGTATCCGACATCCCGCTGCAACCAACCTCGTGGAAATCGCACATCTTGATGCACCATCTTTACACCACAAGCCCTGATGAACATGTTGATGGCCAAGTGCGTGTGCGTGGCCCTCACGCAACTACGACCACCCTAAACAACTTCTAAGCGACTGGCATTCGTCTCCGATGTTGGACACCCTGAAAGCCTGATGGCGACGGAACTGTGGTTAACGGGGCAGGCTCGGTGAAGCTGGAAGCCTCTAGTTCGTACCCGCACATTGGCGGCGGACCTAAGATGATCGTTTCCCAATGAACTCTGCGGTGACACTGGATTTCGGTAGCTGGATATGGGATTGGGCTAGCCTATTTAAGATTCCCGCAGTCCACCCCTATGGGGAGGCTCCAAAAATAGGTGGGGCAAACATTGGTCACCGCAAATCTATCTGGCCAGTTTACCGCGGCTGCTGGATTATCCTGCTAGCGATCGACCTTCACATGATTATCACCAAGGTTCACTCACCTCCCAACCACGATCTACGCGTCCACCCATTACAAAACCCTTCACCCTGCTGCTTGGAACGTGTGCACACTACAAGACACGAGCAAGACCGAGTGCTCAGAACGCCGTATTGGTATGCAAAGAACTTGTTCGCTTCAACATCGATGTAGCAGCTCTAAGCCAGATCAGACTAGCTGAAGATGGCAACATCAGTAAAGCTCGATCAAATACACCATCTTCTGGAAACGGAAAGACACAGAAGACCTGTTCATCCATGGCGTAGGCTTTGCTATCCGATCCCAGCTTCTGGACAAACGCAACTTGTCCCAACCACAATCAATGACCGAATAATCACCATCCGAATTCCTCATCCAGAAAAGCTTCCTCACCTTGATCTCGGTGAATGTCCCACATTTACATTTGAAGATGAAGATAAGGCCGCCATCTATGACCAATCGTCCATACCATCCTTAATATCCCAGATTCTGACAAACTCGTCGAGCTGGGAGACTTCAACGCAAGAGTTGGTAGGATCATAGCCTGTGGAAAGGTATCACAGGCAACCATGGTACAAGAAAATGCAACGCAAATGGAAAGCTTTTACTGGGCCTTTGTGCTGAACACAACCCCATTGTAACAAATGCCCCTTTGCAACTGCCTAATCGCAAGAAAACGACTTGGAAACACGCCGCTCCAAACAGTAGCACATACTCGACTATGTCCTTATAAGAGCAAGAGACAGAATAGACGTGCATATCGCACGATCCATCCCTGGACCAGATGACTGGTGGATGGATTATCGCTTCCTGATCTCTTGTTTCAATATAATGATTCGCCAACCAACCAAGCGCATCTCGCCAAGCTTTCCTTCATCACCGACTTGATTGCGATACGCTTCGTCACCGCCCCAGATGTAGCAATCCTTCGGAGAAGCCATTGATATGAATTTAAATGAATTGGACCTACCTGCCAATGCCTCAGTTGAAGACCGATGGATGACTCATCTTGGCGCAATGTCTGCTACTAAAGAAACAATTGGTTTCAAACGAAAGAGAAACCAAGATTGGTTTGATGAGATCGATAAGATCACCTGCCTCATCGAAGTTACGCGCCATGCACGCCTTACTTTTGAAAATAACCCTTCTGTAGAGAACAAACGGAACCATCAGCAGGCATATGCATCATGCCAAAGACGGATTCGTGGGGATCATCGGTGGGCAGCATAAAAGATGCAGATGACTCCACCACTATTTTGGACACAAAAGGGATCCTTGACCGCTGGAGGTTTCACTTTGAGGGTCGACTAAGCAAACACCCTTGCACCCCTGGTGATCGCTTCCGCAGGATCCTGCAACACCTTATTCGCTATTAGATGTCTGCATCACTTTCACAACAGCTAAATAATGCTATCAAGCACGTGAAGACAGGAAAGGAACCGGGACCAGATAACATACTGCTGGCGTTTTTTCTTCATGGAAGACTAAAACTGAAAAACCACCTAATACAGCTGCCCCTTCACCATCTATGGACACCGCGGTCACAGATCTGTAACGATTGAAACGTATGTTTAAGATAGCACTGAAACGGATTTTTGGTCGCAGATGCCTGCAGGCTTTGATTTGTTACGTTTGCACTCAAATATTTTTCTCATTTGGAAGCACTGCAACTTCTGTTTTTTGGCTGTGAAACAGTTTGTTAGGCCTATGAGGCATTATGACTGGATGATCATGGAGGTGTTTGGCCTAGGGCGGTTGTAGAGGAGAGGGTCACGACGAATTGAGTTGCTATATTGTTTTTGGTACAAAATATTAAAATTATCAAATGAACACTCTTTTTTGTAAACATGCACATTGTGCTGTTCTGTGCGTTATAGTTTGATTCAAAGGTTACACACCTGAGTCGCCCGTCGATTGCTCCATTTTCGTGACGGCTGTAGAAGAATTCTATTGTCTAGCCATTTTGAAAGCACTAACAAATATATAAGATGTAGAAATGGATGTGAGGAAATTTTACTGAGAAACTTATAGGCTTAGTGCGTCGGCATCAGAAGGGGAGAAAGGCGGGGTCAAGGCCCTCATCAGGATTTTGAAGTTTGACATTTTACTCCATTCTCCCTCACAAAAAATGTCTTATCCCGCGCCCGACCCTTACCAAGTTCCACCCGCGCCCTCCCCGCACCCGCACGCGTAGCTCTGCGGGTTCTCGCGCCCGCCCCGCATTTGCGGGGCAGTCAAAACAATTGAATTCATTTTCATCAAATTTCTAAAATGTTGCATTTGAAAATCTATCGCCGGCAGTTTCTCACCTCCTTTACATATGTGTATGTCAAGCATCCTATCAATTTCTTGTTGACTGCACCCTGTCAAAGAGCGCAGTTCAGAGCAAATTTGTTCCGCACTTGGTAGATCTTCCGAGTCCAGAGCTTTTTTCAAGCGGCTCATCAAATCCTTTAATAAACAAACACAGTGGAAGTAAATCTAACGATTCTGTAAAAAGTTTAGCCCTGGTTCTTTAAATACCAGCTAATGATGTGAAGTAACTTAAATTCTTAAATGAGTAAGAAGGGAACAACCATGAAGTAATGATACATCTTTTCGCAAGGTTGTTAAAGGTGATTTTGGAAGAAGTGAAGTTTTTCAATGATTTAATTCAATCGAAATAAAGCTCAATTGCTCTGCTGCATTTTAGTTATCCCCCTACCTCTGAACTTTAGGTATTCTGTGTTTGTCTTATATGCACAATGCGTTTCAGCAGTTAAAACATGTAGGATATGGATTAAACAGCCATAAGTTACCTCAATTTTCTTTAAATTTGCAAGCATCATCTCTGCTTGTAAAAGTTCTGTTTTCAAATCATCAGCAAAGTTCTTATTTTTCGTTTCATAAATGGCACTTTCCAAATACTGTATATTTCGCTGCTGCATTGAGTAGTTCAAACCTGTAAAGCAAAACTTTGCGTATAGCCTAACATGCGCTCTCACAAGTACCTTGCTCTGCTGACAAAGAAAGTTTGCAAATAAAAACCTCTGTGCAGCGTATTGTCAAGAGAACTTTTATACAAAACTTTTTGAGGATAAGGTGGCTTGGTGAGGTTTCATTAACTGTTTAAAGTAGAGTATTTCTTTGTTGTCGCTCAAGAATGTTACGAAATTAATCGAGCTATCGTACTAAAGAACATAGTGTATGTTGGCTGGTGTAACATGAAGAAACAAACTATTTACTATTTCTAAGACTTTGCTTTTAGAGCTTGGCAACAACCATAGCCCTTTTATCTACTGTACTTAGCCCCACCATTGCTTTTTGACTGAGCATGAGTGTCGATCGGAAGATCACTTGGTGTAAACGACGCTCAGTCACAAAAATGTTGCCCCAATCGTTTGTCTAAAGCAAGGATGGCCTACCTGTGGCTAATGCTCCATAAGTGGCGCATTGGATGCTTAGAAGTGGCGCATTGCATCCTTTTGATGACAAGAAAGTAAGCCACTTCTGCTCATTAATTTTAGTGATTTATTTTTCTTGGACGCCCTTTCTAGCAATGCTATGTTTCTTTCAGATCAATCTGGCTTCACAGTAGTTAACAATACAAGTATGGTCTTTCTCGCTGTGAGAAAGTAGTCCAGTAACGAGCGCTGTGACGTTTTAACAACCCCGACGTAACGTGATGATTTCAACGTCTTTGAATAAATTATTGGATTAGAGCAGGTCTGCACAACATGCGGCCCGCGAAAGCTTTTCTTGCCGCCCGCGAGAACTTTCTCAATTGTACAAAATGTTACAAAAGCGTGACTTCGAATAAATAATTGTTGTTCCAGAACTTCTTCCATACTGCAACGAAATCTCTACATTGAAATGAAAAAGGCTTTTGCGGCCCGCGGCAAATTTACGTTGATAATTTGGCTCTTTGAGTATTCTGAGTTGTGCAGGCCTGACTTTGAGTCCATCCATGGAAAAACAAGAGGATCATACACATTGGAGAAAATGAAGTAATATCTAGGAAATCAACAATTAGATTAAGTAAATGTTTAAGTGTATGCACTAACGGAGCACCGTCAATGATTGGTAAAGCTGCTGGAGCTGTAGCCTTGCTGGTAAGTTTTTTTGGTCGTCCCTCTCCTAAAATATCATTGCATTATTCACCAAGATTCTCTGTGTGCAAAAGTTTTGAATTTGCAGCCTGTTATGGTACCAATTGTAAAGTGTGTGAACAAAATTAGAGCAAAAGGATTAAACAGAAAACAATTCAGAGAATATTCTGAACTGCTAGATGAGGAATATGGTGATTTCATCCTTCACTGCGAGGTGCGTTGGCTTTCTAGAGGACAAGTTCTAAAACCATTTTGGAAAGTGAAACACATTGTGCATGATTTTCTAGAAGAGAAAGATGAGCTACCCAAGAAAAGGACCCTTTTGTGTAGTGAGAACTGGTTGTTAGATTTAGCATTTTTAGTTGATGTTACCAGCCATGTCAGTTACCTCAATTTGAAACTGCAGGGCAAAGACAAACTGTTTCCTAGCTTCGTAAATGGTATGAGTGCATTCAAGATGAAGTTGAAACTGTTTATCTCTCAGTTAAAAAAACGGAATTCAAAAGAGCAAGATGAATGTGTTGATAATGTTGTCAACTTTGCAACATACATTGAAAAATCAAATTACTACAAGAGGGGTTTGATGGTCGTTTTAGTGATTTTTCTGAAGAAGACCGCATGCTGCATTTATAAACCCATTTTCACTTTTTAGCATCGCATTCTAAGATGCCTAGTAATATGCAAATGGAACTCATTTGAACTAATAGCAAATTCAGTATTGAAAATGAAATTTGATGACCTTTCTTCATTGGCAAGTGCGTCGGAAATGATTGCTTTATGGCGATCATTACCATGTGAACATTTTACAAAAATGAGAAAATTTGCCCAGAGTCACGCCTGTCTCTTCGGAACTACGTACAAATCCGAGCAGTCATTTTCTTTCATGAAACTAATCAAAAACAACCTGAGGTCGCGACGGTCCGATTCCAGCTTGAAGAACTGTCTGTTGCTTTCAGTTACGAATTTAACTCCTAATATTACTGGTTTGGTGAAAGCAAAGCAGAGTCAAAAGTCACATTGAAGTCATTTGTTTATCTTGCCTGTGTATAAAATTATTTTTATTTAAACCGCTAATCTTGTTCATATATTACCATTAGTACTTTCTGAAGTAAAATGATCAAGTAAAACTAAAAAGTGTTGTGGGAGATATTTTCCTCTACACTTGCTATATCTGTCGTCATTATTATTAAATAAATTTGGTAATGCTTGTTTATATGTTTGTTATATAAAATAAAGCATATATTTTTCAAAGAAAAATACGTTATTATAACTTCAAAATACGTCCATATAACCACACGTTTTAAAGGACTGAAAGAAAGTGAATGTTTGTGTGGCGCATCTGAATTAAGTATGAAATATATTGGCACATAGAATCAAAAGGTTGGCCACCCCTGGTCTAAAGTGTTTTCCCGATTTGGTAAACCGGATATATGACAAGTAAGCGACATGAAACACAAAACCTTAAAGGGAATGCCAAGTGGCCAAGTTCTTGCTTCGAAGACATAGCAACACTAAACAATCATTATTCTGATTATGTGTGCGAGAGTACACCCGCTACAACAGTGTTCCTGGGACTGCTGAACTGTTTTGCTTCCCAGTGTCTGCGGTATCAAAAATATGCTTGGCTGATTGACCGCATGTAACTTGAATCTTTCGAATTTAAATTGTGCACGAATATACCTCAAAAACACATTAACCAAAAGTTGTAGCAAGAACGTTTTATGATTAACCGAATTGAGAAGAACGTTATCTAAAAATAACACCAGATTGCAGCCCACCACATTTTTCCTGGATTAAGTGAAACCATTTAAGTTTTTCTTTTTGATCCGATGTGGTAAAAATCCATTTTCACTGAATTTATAAAAGCATTCTTGCCACTTTCGTGTTGTAAAGCCGTCATTTGCTTACTNGTTCTCTCTCAGAAACGTTTCCAATGATTTGTAACATGCTAAATTTTGATATGATTCTTTTCAATCTTTTAAACGTATTTGCGTNCACCCCGGAAGAAAAACAAAAAACGTGTTGCAAAAATTCACGTNATTTAACAATTNAAATATGAGCTTAAAAAATAATTATAATATAGCCTTCATAGCTTCCATATGGTTACGCGGCTTCCTGCAGTTTTGAGACTAAATCGCAGGGAGAACTTGTTCAAGACCAAGCTCATCTTAAATCAAGCTTGTCTAAGATTCCCTCAATCATGGTATGTTTCTATTTTTGTACACATTTTAGACCAAACTGATTAAAAACAATTGGCAAGGTGATGATTTTAAATGAAGGAGCATGAAATATAGCTTCAAACTAAACTTTTTTTGATGAATAATAGAATTTACCGCCCTGTGACGTCAGCATCGTCTGCGTACTTGTGATTCTTTGAATTAATTATTTTTGTTGCAACCTGGAAATGGCAATTACGTGCGTGTTTGACAACAATTCTGTGCGTTTCCGCTGAGAACCTAGCCATAACAAAATTTAGATTGAATGAACGTTTTATTTTCTGAAAGAAGTTATCGACTTGAGAAACTTAAAGTTTTATAGATAAGATAACTTTGTTCGCCATATCATATTTTCCTTTAAAGATCATTACGTTTAAACAGCTTTTCAGGAGTGAAATCCTAATTTAAACAAATGAAACATCGTATTGACTCTTTTTCCATTTCTGGAGCTGTGCAGCAAAGTATCTGTGTGCGACAGAAAAATAGTAAGAAATAATAATACACAACCGAAATTAAACAAACGGTGAATATAAGCAATGCGATCAAAAAGAAAATTCATTTTGCACCAGGAAAATGCTTGCTTTAAGTGTAAACGATGATGCTGCTTAATTTTCTTGAAAGCGGCTGTTGTGACAACTTTTTCAACACAGTTGCCTGCATTAAATGGCTTACATTACTTTTATTGTCAAGGCTTCTTACTCAGCAAAATCATTTGAAAATACCGGCTTTGCACTGGTGCAAGTTGATCAAGTGTTCCCCTCTTATAACGTCACCGTCCTTGTCCAAAAGTTTCAGAGTGCGGAATTTCTTAAGAGCTGCCGCAACACCAACGACGTCATGTTTGCTCAATGCTGTGCGCAGCTCTCTTCGAGCGATAAATTCCGGATTGAGTTGCTCTTGACCAAGCGGCATCTGCGCCTCTTTTTGTTTGAATCTGGTAAGTGAAGGATCAAAGTTTGTTTTCTCCCTTATTATAGAAGGATGCCACATTTCCAAAAGGCTGCGTAACAGCATTGTCTCGGGTGAACTTTACGGCAGTTTTAGCACAATATCTTTCTTCAGTCGAAATAACTTCACTGACCAAATTTTGAAAATATACCATACCCGACAACAGGAATGATGGCGATGTCTGTGGAAGCCTGAAATAAGCACGGTATATTTAAATTCCGAAGTCGGTTCAACCGATATGCACATGTCACAAGCAATAACTCACTTTTCGCCGTAAGACCCCAACTGACTTTCCGCGACAGTTGAAACAGTAGTACACTAGCGCGATGACAAGGCCGATAAAAAAAATGAGACAAGCCAAAATTATGATGGCAATCTCAGCGTCTCCAAGAGGACTGCTCGCAAGAGCACTCGGTGTAGTTTCGGTTGTGGAGCTGCTAGTGGACGCGTTGTCGCTCGATGGACGAGAAGCAGTCGTCGTCGTAGTTGCAGGCGACAAGGTCGTTGTTTGCAAAGTGGAAGTGGTGGGGACTGAAAACCCAAAAGTTGAAAAACTGAAGCAAATCAACTTCAAGCAAACAGAAGTGCTGTTCCGAAAAACAGCATGTACGGCAGTAACAAATTTAGGCCATTTTTTAAAAGCGATTCAGACCAAGAAAGCCACAATTTAAGGAGTGCCAGCTTAAACTAACTTTGTGATCGTAAAGTGCGGTAAGTCGTTTCAACACGAAAGTAAATATTTCTCACGTCTCTTATGTAGTTCAATTAACCAAAGAAACATGCTCTATGTACTGCAACTAAATACATTTGTTGGCTAAAACAAGTTTTTTGACAAGAATTGTTGTGTGCGTTTNCAAAAGCTTGCTTGATTCTAGGTTATCTCCTCTAGCTGCAAAATACAAAATTAACCTATAGATTGANAATACAAGCACCTTTAACAATCTACGGTCTTTTCAGGCAATGTGTTTTTTAATTTCCGTAAAAAGAGTAAATTTGAGTTTGTTCTGCAATGTAACATTTTTCCCTCAACAGTAGGTTTTTTATTACTTTGAAAGCAGAGGGTGTAAAGACGTATGCTCAAAGACGTCTTCTGCAACTGATTCAAAACTATATACAGTAGAAGGGTTGAGAAGGCAAGGATTAATTTTTAAGTGAGTTTCAAAACCTGTGAAATCTGTGTTTGAGTAACGCAATCTTAAAAACTTTTTCAAAATAAGGTGTGGTCTTTGGCGTACAAACCCTTCCATAATTGACGATGTCAGTGTAGCAGACACATTTTTAATGGTCTGTACATGTTTGATGTTGATGCGATTAAAATAAACAATGTCAAAGAAATCAAGCAGCAAAGACAAGAAAAACCAGCCCAAAGGCTGTAACCAGTCAAGCATGAAAAACGTGACACGCAAACGTTACTTTGAACAGTCTGACAAAGATGA
>JGI24159J19872_10002144_pt1 | contig 23107 bp, 19 predicted proteins | sample Ectturendosymbi4_FD_19872 | JGI IMG/M metagenome (IMG submission 19872) | reverse complement strand
GCGACTTTTCAGAAGCACATGGTGGATACGATAGACGAACAGGTGACTGGACCGAACAGTGTTTGTAAAGAGCCTCACCGTGAGGGGCGGTCAACTGATCAGAGCGTCCATCCCAAACAATATTATCCCAACCGTAGAACACTTTTGGCCGATGACAAAGAGTTAAGGAACAGGAGCTTGACATTGGAAACAGAGAAGGAAAAACGAAAAGCTTGTAAAGAAATGAAGAGGAGGACACGCGCCCTGGGATCAGCGGGCGCGGAGGAACGTTTTGATTAGGGAGGATCGATGGAGTCAGCGCAGTGGATTTCATGTTTTCCTTAGCGACAAGCAAACGTTTAAGCGTCGTCAAGATGCGTAAATTCGGTCGCCATGGCAAATTCCTAATCAGTTTTCATAATCGACCACCTTTTAATAATAAGAGGGTAAACAATAAAACAGGCTGCGATAAAAAGCTCGTACCGCTCAAACAACGAAGTGTTGATTTTTGCCCGGGTGTCAGTTTCAGTGAAAAAAGGTAGCTTTCTCTGGTAGATGATCGGTGGGTGTTGGAACGTAGTTGGACTCCTGCTCTGTGCCGATTTTACGAACCGGGATGTGGGAGCAATGCATGTGACTCGTTCGTCCAGAATGATCAATACATGAATATTTTCAACACTTGCCAAACTTCGTTGCAACATGCGACAACATCAATACTTGGTGGAAGCCGCCGACTGCGACTCCAACATTGAGAAAAATTCACAATGGTTACGTTGTACATTTTGGACTCGAAGTCATTACGCACAAAAGTTAGTTACCATGTCAACGAACAAAAAACGCGAACAAGTTCACCGGCGAATGAACGTAGGCATGACGACGCAAATAAAATTTCCAAGTTCGTAGGGTGCCATTCCTTCAGGAAAATGTTCCGCAGTTTTCGTTAAGCTTGGCTGCCGGCGTGAACATGCGAAACGCTTTAAGAATGGGGTCGCTTTTAAAAGCAACTTAGCTGGACCCGTAACCAACACCCAGGTCCCAAGCAAAGCTCTTCGGGCAAGAGCTTTAAAATGTCCAATGTATGCTCGAGCTCGAAACTTGTTGGTGCAGACTCATATAAGCAGCTCTAGTTGTTTTCTAATCGGAGAATTGCCGGACCAACAGAACGGGCGGAGGCAAATGGCTTGGTCACGCGGTGCTTGCAGTCGCTTGCTCTGAGGGCTTAACAATCTTGTAAGTGATCAGGTATTCAGGATAAGCCTGAAAAAATAAGAAAAATATTCGATGAGTACGATTTGCAAAAAGTATATTCCACGGAAGAATAAGTTTGTCCTTTGCACGAGGTCAGGAAATTGTTCCTTATAAAACGAGATTTTCTTCATTGTGTCAATTTCTCCCTCCTCATTCTGTAGGGCCGAAAGTTAACAGGAATAAAGGCCAGGGCGAGATGACGGTTTGATTGGAAACCAACTTTTGCGCCGGCCATTTTTGTCTCACTACTAACATCGCTGCATATTGGGAGGCTTTTTGAACTAACAATGGATCTTGGCTCTAGGTAAGTTGTTGCAATTCTGTGCTTGCTGAGGCGTTGAGGAAAGCTGATAAAAGCGTGTTTTTTGTCGGTTGCGAGACAAGAAATACTGTTGTTCCGCGATGAAAATACGTCCGACTTGCGTTTGGCGCCAGTCCCACCCAGTTCATTGCAAGCGTCGCACAACAAAATAGTTTTGCGAAAAATCATGTCAAATCGCTTGTGAAAACGAACTGTGGTAATTCAGTGTCACCAGAAAATCAATTTTCACTTTTGTCACAAGGCAGCACATTCCAAAACAGCACTTGTTTTCTATTCAACAAACACAAAGGGTCGCGCACTAAAGGAAACCCAACAGCACATTTTCAAAAAAAGCGCGACATGTCTCTCGACCAATTCCATCGCAGCTTACCTGTTCGCCGCGATATATGACGTACTCTGCGTGGGAAAGCCCCCCCACACTTGGCCGTCCGATGACCGAGTGATGACCTGGCGGCGCGTGAGCCATTTTCATGGCGCTGAACTGCAGGAACGACTTGCCTGCGTACGAAAAGTAATCATTGCATAGTCATGCGTTGGTGTGAGAATAAAACACAAGCGAGATTGTTTTGGATGTTTTTTTTTTCAAACCAGCGTTTAAGTCGAGTCAATTTCACATCCCGAGTTCCAAATGTATTGTTATCCAGAATATCTGCACAGCCGTAGTTCTTGTGTAACTGAGAATTACACAAACAACGCACACAAATCCGCAATTAAGTCATAACTCATGTCCCTCGTTTGTCCACGACATTCAAAAACACAACGACTGAAAGCAAAAGCAATCAGCTAACAGTAAAAATACAGCAGTGTCATCAAACCATCTGCGTAACAAAGATTGCGAGCGATGCTGACGTACTGCAAGCAATCTCACCGCAACCTATTGTCAGTATTGTGCGTGGTGCGTGGCTACTGGAGTTAACATGAAACCTTAAATTATATAACAATTTCCAGGTAAGTTATCCGCCAAACCATTCAAATTGAATAACTTTCGACATATCTATTGAACGCTGGCTGTCAGCCACGTGTAGTTGATTGCAGCAGTATGACGAAAGAGACGCGATCGACCAACTCACCCAGCGTCACTCGGCAAAATATCATTTGTCTCTGGCAGATGTAGCACGACCTGTCCTTATGCATCGGGCAACCTGTGCCGCCATTGATGCCGTACACGTACTGGTTGCTCTTGGACGAGTTCTCGGCGAAGTAGATGCCGGCGCCGAACATTCCGCCAATGTACGCGTGCCGCTCGTCGAAACCTGCACGCGACGAAACCGTTGTTGATTTTGTTGCTAACTTTGAGCGGGCAAAAATTACGAAGGCGCGAGACGGTGTTATGGGATCTGTGTCACATTGTAAAGCTGGAAAAGCCTCTTTCAGCCGCACAAGCCACAGGTAGGTTACGTCGTAATGCGTGTAAACGCAAGATAAGACCAGTTCAGTTTAAAATCCCAGACTCTTACAGCTTCACGCTAAACATGATCTGGGCAATGACTGCCTGTGTTCTATTTCAGATTTTCGTCAAATTGGAAGCTGAAAATTAAGAGCAAAATAAAAACTGGCTTTAGAGTGACCAAGGACATTCTTTTCACCTTTCTGCACAATCGCACTGATGAATGGAGAGCCGTGGAAGAGCATGCGGTCGTTGCTGTGGTTGTGGTTCTCTTCACATATCTCCTTCCTCCGATGCAGCCACCGCTCACGCAGTCGCTTGTTGTGCACTTTCTGGACCTGCGGTCAAACACCAGCAACACGTGGATCACACAGCGATGACAACAGTCCCTGGTGACAACAGTCACTGATGACAACAGTCACTGATGACAACAGCCACTGATGACAACTTGTCACTGGTGTGGTTTCTTTTCACTCAAAACATTGTCGAGTGTTCCGTCTGCTGCAGAGCTTAGAATATTCTTCACCAGTGAGAAACCACGATGTGATCAAAAGATAAAAGAAAAGACTTCGACCCTACCAATTAAACCAGCTTACTACTGTAGTGCAACTGAGCAACCAATGCTTGCAGTTGCTACTAATTGACGCTTGACAGCAGTGGAGTTAAAACTCAATGCCGCCAAAGGCGGTTTGTATAATACAGTAGGACAAAGTCGAAAAGCAGTTGACTAACACCAAAACTAACGAAACGATAGCAGCAGCGAGTAATGTACCAAACGATTAATTTTGTACACGAGAACAAGAAAGATGCTGGAGAAACTACCGCGGCATTCAGCTCAAAGAGGTTATTGCTATTCAAATTTAAAGAAATACATACTTTCACAATGCTGTATGACTTGAACACTCCTCCGGCAGCTCCACCGTCTCTGTGTTCTCGAATGGTTGTCTGCATTTCCTCCGCCACTGACAAGAACTCCTTATCATCAGGATTGAGATCGATCAGTAACGATCCTTGATTAGATGGTCTGCGCGTTGAAGAGCGTCAAAGTAAGACCAGGCGCTAAATGAAACCTTGTACTGCGCCCAAGTGGCAGCAACCCAGGACAAGCAGCAAACGTGGGGGCTCCACCAAGCAGCAAATTAACGTTTGAAAAACTCGCAGCAAAAACAGCAAGTTTGTAACAACAGTGCCAAACGATTATTTGTAGAAGGCTGAAAGCGAAAGCTCGACAGGTTGAAATGGTTACTGTTCGAAAGTAAGGCGCACTTTGCCAACATAACCAAAAGGAAGCTAAAAAGCACGTGCATTCTATTGCATGTTGATAAGAACATTCGTAAGTAAATAGGCAAGAACTTTTCGAAAACAAGATTTTCTTGACAAATGGCCATCAAAAACTTGCTTTTCAACAAACTTTCTCATGAAACCAAAAACAAAAAATGTTTGAGATAAAAAATATATTTCTATCAAACTTTCTCGTCAGCACTTCACCTGCTGAACGGAACGATAGTGTTGAGGGACATGTCTTCGATCGGATCAACTGCGCCATCAGCGGCCGCTAGAACTAGCCTCTCAGCAGCCTTGATGAGCTTGTGCCGGTGACCGTACGCCGTTATGCCGATGTCTTTTAGCTCGGTGTGGCCCATTTCGGCCAAGACGTCCAAAGTGATTTTTTCTTGGTCAAATATTTCCTTGTACTGCTGGAAGTTGAGACGCTCGAGAAGTTGGACAACGGTGGATTCGTCTGGAACAGCATCCAACACAGTAGCTTATAAAAACAAGTTTGTTGCAGCTCTAACGATGGTGGAAACAACACCCAGAAACTGATAACGCCGCTTTGTTATGATTAGATCACAATAAGTACAGGAGGAACACTCGCCAAAAGAATAAGAGCAACACCTGGCAGAACAATACAGCTGCCTTGGTGATATTTTTTCTGCAGGCATTTTGAGGCTACTTGTAGCGAATAACCAATGCTTCAGAAGCCGTGTTAGTGACAACTTTAAGAAAAAACTGCACCAACGGATCTTACGGCTTAAAGCCACTGCCGTTTCATTAACGACGCTGAGAGAGATCTTGCCCAGAGAAGAAACCGCGCCATCCGACGGGTCGGCAGAGGTCCCGGGCAAGTCGTTAGATGTCAACGCAGACGTCGATGCTGAGGAAGATTTGCTGCTTTGGACGACAGATGGAGGCTGGGGGATCATGCTCGGGGGCATAGCATCGATAAGCAGGCTGCGAACATCGTCCTGTGTGGCGAGGTCGAGCGGGGTTTGTCCTTCCTACAAACATGCCGTGATGTTACTAATTACCACCATTGGACCACAGACTCTATTTATAAAATTCATCCAAAACTTCGGTCATCACGATGGAAATCTGAACGGGGCTGTTCGGTTTAATTTTGAGAAGCTTTCTTTGCAAATATGAATCGCATTGAAAATCTTTTTCTTGCTGCAGTTACTTTGGTTTTATTAGCAAGTCGAAACGCAACAGTTTAAAATGGCTTTTCTGGTTCGCTTTCCTGTCTATGCTTCAAACCCGCTTTCCTCCTCGTCACATCCGCCACCTCGACGGTGTTTTCTGTCTGGCGCGTCTCATCGGCACAAAATACTAACATCAAAATTACACACGAAAAAATACAAAAACATTCTTTTTCGTCGATCGATTCTCTCCACATGCATTCAATATGACACTCCTAAATAAAGAGACAACGCAACTAACAGACAAGCGCTTTACTTGCCGAGTCAGTGGAAAAAGCGCTACGATGCGAAAGAGCAGTTGCCAAAAAAAAGAACTTCACAAGAGACCGAACCTGATTCTTCATCGTAGGGTCGGCGCCATGAGCGAGAAGCAACGTGCAAAGCTGGGTCCGACCTTTCTGGGCGGCCTCGTGCAGCGGAGTGAAGGCCCAACGGTCAGTGGCATTCACAGATGCGTTGCTTTTGATGAGCAAGGCTGCGATCTCGACGTGTCCATACGATGATGCGTTGTGCAGGGGAATCAGACCCCCCTTGTCTTGCGCGTTGACATCCGCTCCGTGTTCTATCAAGTACTCGGCAACCTGCAACGAGTGTCTGTCTGTTAAAACTTCAATTCTTCACTAATCACGAATCTACGTGAGATGGGCCTCTACCAGTGCGTGTAAAACAAGTCGACATTCCACTGACGTCCATAAAAAGGAACATCGAAGCAAAAGTTCGTATGGACCCCTACATACAGGACGATTGGCAACGGACAAAATAGAAAACAAAGATAACTTCATTCCCAAATGATCATGGAACAAATGTTGAAATTGCTTCTTTCAATCAACACAGCTCACCTCATAATTATTGTACCCAGCGGCCAAATGCAGGGGAGTCGAGTTTCGGCCCTGCTGGTCCCTGCAATTGATGTTGTCTGGCGTGCAGAGCTTCTGGACACGGGCCAGGCAGCCTTTCTTGGCCGCGTCCAGAAGCGCTACGTCACCACGCAGCAAATCCTGAAAAAATAAAATAATTGTTCATACCGTAAAGCAAAAGCAATCTTCTTAAACTAGAATCTATAGCAGAGTTACCGGTCTTTTTGTGCCGCGCCTGCTAAACCGTTTGGCTGCACAGATTTGCTGCAGTCTTTGACGTCCTGAACGTTTTTTTGTGGATGTTGCAACAATGAAATGTTGGAATTTACCAGTTCACACCAGGTACCAGGAGGCGTTGACCTTGCATGTCTATGAACATCTGTTAAAATGCTGCAGCCTGTCGGTCCCATCTTTTGGTTTTCAGCCAGTTTTACAGTGCATGTTTCACGACAAATGCAGACCGTGCATCTGTCTCAAGCAAGCTGCTGAGACGGGGTGTTCCACAGAAGTGGCAGAAACGGCTTGTTGCCATGGTGAACTGTCTCGATCGTATGAGCTTTATTCACGCAAAAGCGGACTAGATGTGTTGGTTCGAAACATCTCGGCGAGAAGTTGGGATGAAACAAAACGGCTTTGAACACATGATTCCGCGTTTCGCAAGGCGGACGACAGTCGCTGGCACTGCTGTGCGAAACAGCTTGAATTAAATTAGCGCGAACAGAGCTAGGTCGTCCACCTGTATGTCAGAGTCGCCTTCTTTGACAAGATCGAGAGGAGTGTTTCCATCCCGGTTCTTCTTCAGCGGATCGGCGCCGTGCCGGAGCAGCAGCTTGCATATCTCGTACTTGCCCTTGGCAGCAGCCTCGTGCAAGGGAGTGAACTTCCACAGGTCGGCAACGTTCACTACAGCGCCGTGCTTCACCAGGAGTTCGGTCACCTGAGGGCATTTTTCATCGATGAGAGCGACAGATGGGCGCAGTGAAAACGTCAAACGGACGCAGGCAACCGCTTAGCAACGAACGGAAATAGCACTCAAGTTTAAAAAAAGCCGCCTTGTTGTTGCCGCGAATAACCTCAGCGTTTCAAAGGGACCAATTGCGGTTTCGCCACAATAATTGCACAGCAAACGATTAAAACATTGAAACCGCGAGCGCAGCCGTTCAATAATGTAAACGAAGTATTTACCATCTGTCCAAAAGCGTTTAATGAGCAAAAATCAGAACAAAATGTCAAAAATAGTAAATTTTTTCTGGAGTAGATAACAGCTTTCGAACAAGCACCTGTCCAATGAGACCAACCGTTTCACTTATCAGTTCGCGTCTCACCTCGTAATGTCCATACGAGCAAGCATTATGCAGGGGCACCAAGCCGCCTTTATCTTTCGCGTGGACGTCCGCTCCGTGCTTCAGGAGGTACTCGACCACAGCCACCTTGTTGTAACCGGCGGCAAAATGCAGGGGGGTCGACAAGCGCCCCTCCAAGTCACGGCAGTTCACGTTCTGAGCCGTGCAGAGCTTCTGCACAGTCTCAAGGTCGCCCGCTTTGGCGGCCTCCAGAAGCTGAGAAAAGATAATCGTTTTCAGAAAAAATGTTTGTTTTCTTTCTTACGATCAATACTTCAGTGAAAAAACATCGTCATTCCACAAAACCAAAAGGCTGAGAAACCGGCAATTTGGCATTTTATTTGGCACACTCAAAAATATATTGGCTGTCAAGGCTGGTGGACAACCACCTAATTTCATTGCTTTAATGGTAGCTGGATGATCGTAATTTACAAGCATATTAGAGACAATGTTGCTTACAAAATATAATGCAGCCTGTGATTAATTGATAAGCAGCGGGAAAGAATTTGCTGCGAATGTAGAGCATTTTGCCAAACAATATCCCGGTCGCAGAACCAGCAACCTTTTGTTTTTTTTCGCTATCAACTTCAGCAGCACTTGCAGACAAAGTTCGCATACAACCAACATGCCCTGAAATCCATCATGAGCCCAGCGCTTATGTGTGGTCAGGGGTTGTTCTGCGGCATTTAAAAAAAATCTCTTTTGAATGGCTAATGCAACCTTTTGCAACAACCGCTTACGTAAAAAGCCTCGGATCGCGCAATGCCGTGCAAACAGCAGCAACGCACTGCTGCCTTTTTCACTCTGTCTGGACAATCAGGACGTGGCCGGACCAAAAGCAGCCAAACATTTCCTCGGCCGCTGATGATTTATCGATCGCCGATCGTTTTGTGTCATTGATTTTTGCTGGGCTGTTTTTAGCACAACGACCAACAACGGTACAGGAACAGAAAGAGTGAGAGAGGACATCGGCGTTTCAAGTCGAATCACGCATCGTAGTAAACAAAAGGGAGCTTTTCGACGTGCAGGGAATCGGACAGCTTCGATCTGAAAGGCTGAAGTTCACACAGTTTAAATCAGTAAACGCTCACCGCATGAATCGATCTTAACCTGTTTCAATTGTATTGAACAGCAGAAAAAATTCTCACGTTTTCAACAGAGCAGCTCACGACTTTAAAATTTATGCTGCGACAGTAACATTCCTGACAACATCCCAACATTGCATGTTTTGTCAGTGCTCAGTTCTCCTTCGCGTTCGTTCGTGTCGCTTTGGTGATGTTAAAATATAACAACTCAAATCACCTGCATCTCGACGTCGCTGGTCGCGCTGGAACTTGTCGCCGATGACGTAGTGTTGACGACCACAGTAGGTCCGCTATCCACTGAATGGTTCGAAGCGGCGAGAGCGGCGGACGCGGACAGCGCAGCTTCCTGCACAAGCGCTACAGGTTCGGCGACATTGCGAAAACAGGGGGGCACTGACAGGAAATTGCATCGGGCGAAACGTGCTGCTGCTCAAGCACCGGTCGACGTTAGTGGAAAACACGAATGGACAAAGAACCTAATGCCAGATGTACGGGCCCGTCACCAGGATTTCGCAGCAGGGGGGCCAAAAACCAGAAGGGGAGGCCTCATTGTTTAAATACAATATTGGATGTATGCAGGAACCGGAGGGGCAAACATGAAATAGGGAGCCACAGACTTCAAATGGGAGGGGCGGGCACCACTGGCCTTCCCGCTGGCTACGACCCTGCAGATGTAGCCAAGAAAGTTTCACCAAATGCCAAGGACTCCCTGCAGGCACAGCGTGAACTTCACGTTAGTGGTGAAGTCCCTTCGGTGAAGGCCAAATGAAGAAATAGCCTCACAAATTACACCTAATTGGTAGTTGCAACTACAGATATGCGTTTGCTGGAAACGTCTACATTCAAGCAGACCAAGCAACGGAATTGGAGCAGTGGTCTCGAGGTTGTCAATTGATCTGCTGGCAACGCAGGCCGTTTCATTGGTATCTATCTTCTGCAAACACACGAAACAAAACACTTAAGATTTTGCTCGAATTAAAGCTGATATAATGCTTACCTAGCAGGCGAAATATACACTCTGATAAAATCTTAGTGTCTGGTATTTGGCTGTGAAAGGATTCCTTTCCACAGACAGGTCTGAAAATTTTACTTTTTCTATCGCACGGCAAAACATTGTTGCCAACGCTGATCGCCACATTGCGAGTTCGTAAGAACGATTTAGACGTGCAACGGCCATTTATTACAACATGATAACGCGGCCAAACGCGCCTGCTCAGATGCTCAGACGTCGCGTGTCGTCAACCCGTACCTGCAAAAGTTGCTGTATGCTTTCGGTGGCCATTTGCGCTGCGGTGTAGCCTTGCAAAGAGACGATGCTGGCGTCGATTCCATAGTTCAGCAAAACCACGCACACCTGTCAGTAAACACACAGTAAATTCGATATTTCACAGATAAAACTAAAAACAAAAAGGATCGCGATCTATTCACTCGTCACACGAGCTGCGACCATGAACGCGAAGACAACGGTTGACAGGAGTCTGTCGACTGACAGAATAGACACAGAGACTCAAAGAAGGAAAATGGCAAGTGCTCTGTCGTTCAATCACTGGCGATGGGAAAGAAACTGACAGCGCGACGCCTTGGCGTGGTTTTTATTAGTTTGTCTGCTTCACGAAAGGTTTGAGGCGCTGATGCCATTTGCCACATCACGTCACTCATGACCGTTCGATCCGCTTCGTTGACAGGTCAAATGCGGCTGTTTGCGCTTTGCTGTCAACAAAACAAACGCCCGACGGGTGGTCTCTGTTGTCAAAATTGCGATTCCATTTTTTTTCTCAAAAAACGAGAAAAGTTAACTGCACTTCGACACTTCGCTGCTGAGGGTTTGAAATGTCGCCAAACAATGCAACGAATCGAAACCGAATCTTTGTTAATACGCCAGAAAGACATCACCGCTGTGTCAAGCATACCCAACGATAACTCAAGTGTATTACATAAGAGCTGATTGACGCAAGGTTGTTNATCACTGCAGAGTGCACGTTCAGTTTTGGAACAATTGCAAAAATATTGCTCTGCTATGTCGCTCTGTTCGTTAATACTGTAATTGTTGTGAACTGGATTTTGCTTGCGAATTTCGAAAAGCACATTAATCAAAAAATACAATTNGAAAACCTACAAGCCTTGAAATATACGCTTACGTTTTTTGAGTTTCAAGGATAATGTGGATTTACCAGTTGGTTAGCTTTTACGAAAAAGTCATTAAGTTCTTCTTGGAGTCCGCCTGACATGGGGTGAGCACCAACGGAAATAAGCAAAAATAACTTAAATGTGATATTTCAGCAACGACTAAAGCGGTTGCAGCGCATACGTCAGGTTTGTTGAGACCTACTGAAAATTACAAGCGCAATACCTGCTTCATTAGAACGGGTTTGGACAACGGTGAATCGAATATATTCAATATCCAACGCGATAAGACGTACAATCCATAAGTAAACATTCCACTCTAGTTCCGACAAACCGTTACTGAACAGCGAGTCACTGGAAAGCGATTTACGATAAAATGACGAAAACAACAGGAATATTGACGAGAATTTGAATATTTAAAAATACAAGTCAGTGTTGACGGCATAACGCCTATTCAAGCAGGAAGAGGAGCGTATAGTACAACGAATGATGGTTGAAACAAGACATTGAAATGCAACAGCACTATACCTGCGCAAGGCCGAGGGCCGCTGCGCGATGTAGGGCAGTTTGCCCCAGGCAGTCGAGGCTGTTCACTTGCGCCCGATTCTTGAGCAAGACTTCCAAAACGTCGACGTGCGCTTTATCAGCAGCGATGTGCAACGGAACCAGGAACTCTTTGTTCTTATCGTTCAAGTTGGCGCCTTTGCGGATCAGTAGCTCTGTCACCTGCAGCGTAAAGGGTGGGCGTGGTAGAAATTATTTAAAAAAAAACAAACAGAAAAACTTGTGAGTATGATTTCAGGTACTGCGAGCTTGTCCTTGCTGCAGAGAATGCGATCGCATGTACGCGTCACGGTTGGCTGCTCGCACAAACGTCCGAAGGCAGTCAACACGAGATTAATCACTGCCAATGACACAACAGCAGAAAAGAAACGAATTGTCTTTTATATTACGCTGCGTCGCACTTGCGAACATTTCGTCGGAGACGCCCCCCGTCTGCATGACGAACAATTTCTTCTTCCGCTGAACTTGCAAGGAACCAAATAAGACTGGATGTGTCCAACAAAGAAGTCATCTACTGAGCAAGACAGCATTTGAATTTATAAGGGTTAACTGCATCAATCCCGTTCAAACTGCCAGGCATCCAAAACTGTGTTCAAACATACATCAAACTTTGCTTTCGAGCGTCGAGGACGAGAACTGGACTTGCTCAAGTGGCCCAAGGTTTGATCTATATTTGCAACCCGGTAAAAGAAATAGTCACGTTTTGGAAAACAAAGTAGTAAGAAGTTTGTTTACCCCGCTCAACTCCATTGCAGTCGAGCTACGCAGTGGCAGCAGTGTGGGTTAAAAAAAGGTTTACATAAAAGCACTAAAGGTGATTAAAACAAACGCAGACGGTGCGAAATCAGACCATTCTATCCAGAAACGGCGCAATGTAGTGCTTTTAAGCGTGGAGCAGTTCCGACTTCGTTAAGCTCTCTTAAATTATTGATAAGCAGAACAGAATCGGTCGTAATTCCCGAACGTAGGTTAAAAGCCCGTTGATATCAAACTAGAGACGAATACAGCAGATATCTTGAAATGCGAATTTTTTAAAAATATTATTCAAGGCTTTTTCCGTAGATGCACTGCAATCCGAAATATTTATATTTAAGTCGAACGTATGCTTCCTAATAAAGAAGCAGTGAAAAGGAGAACGTCAGTTTTGAAATACCGGGTGTGCCGTTTGTGTTACACGACTTAGCGCGATACGATTAAAAGAAGCAAGGATATAGCGATAAAACACCTCTAACAAAACGTACAAAAATAAATTATGAACCAATGTTGTTTCGTCAAGCCATCTTGATTTCAGGACGCTATCTTGTCAAGTGTGTAAAATTGTGCGGCACAGAGCATTTTAAATCCAATCCCTGATCGTGGGCTTCCCCCAAAGTCAGTTTTGCATTTTCAAAGGCAACTTTCCGCCAATCCGCCTCTCATCAAAATGTTCGTGGAAGTTGACTCCGGCCTCCCTAGGAACTATTTGCTAATTAGTTATGTTCAGCATTTGCCGTTTTTTCTTTTTTCGAATTTGTTTTTAAATTTAAAAAAATGCATGAACAAATCTATTTCCGAGAAAGAACCCTCTTCAGGGATTGGTTAATATTTTTCAAATGAAGCTTCTGCAGAACAAAGGTTTTACAATCAATTTTGATACTCGTACTGAGTGTTGTCGGCGGTTCAGCGTCACGAAGCACCCTCAAAGCACGTAACGTTTGATGTAGAGTACCAATTGAATGCGTCGGGATGATAAACTGCCAACGCACGGGTCAAGCTTTTGACACGATTTGAGAAAAGCTGCCTAACCTCGCATTTTCACAAAGTTCAGAAGGACTTCTACGAGTTGACGACGGCTGACAGTGCAGAAGTGTCACCGGTCAATGTCAACTTTATGGTAAGACCCCTTGAGTCAGTTAGGGAGACGTACCACACCTAAAGCGATGTGTCCAACTGGCGCTGTGGGGTGCCGAATGATTTACAGCAGGAGTGTCTAACAACCAGTCGACCGCGGTCTATTGGCAGCCCGCGGACTAACCCAGGTTGACCGCAAGGGGTGTGGGAAAGAGTGGAAAAACATTTTATTTACAGTGGCTTCCACGTAATTGTGTGTTTTATAGCTGGGGAGAATTTGTGATGTGATGTCTAGCGATTGTGTGACAACAAGAAAAAGTTTATGGGGTCAGTTACTGTAGACTGGAAACGATGTGTGTGGGTTGCGATGTTGACAGTGGACTAGATCTCGGGAGGTTGGCTACTTGAAAATTATATCGTTGATCAAAAAATGTTGGGCACCCCTGATCACAGTACACGCGCTCCGGAAGTCAAATTGCCAAAACGATGTTGAGGACGAGCTTCTTACGGAATTGACGCCGTTTCACCCACACGTTACAAAATTTATTCAAATTGTAGTACATTCTGACGGAAATGAGTGCGCGATGTCTTTGAAGAGAAGTTCGAAACGGGAAACCACCAGAGCAAACACTCGTATTGACGCAAATGGGCGAAACGCAAGTAAACAATATATATCGAGCTCAGAAGTGGACTTTGACCGCCATGACTGTCACAAACGGTACGGGCAACAGTGATTTGTTAAAATGGTCTTAACTGTCAGCAAACTTCCGGTCTAGTTTGCCGCACACCACTGGACAAGCAGTGTAACCTGTCGATTGTAAAGGACCTGACTTCGAGCATTTTATTAATTGTTTCCTCCGAAGGCACACTGCGTTAATTCCTGCAGTACCGAATCACTGCAACTGCGCGTTGCGTACACGTCTCCCACGATCACTTAGTCAAGCTGCGGCTCATNAACATGTTTACGTGGGCGCGTGGACTCCTGCTATGAGTGGAAAATCATGCTCGGNCAGTGTACTTAAACTTTTTGTGAAGTGATGCCTAGAACGTAGTAAATCCCTCAACGAAAATAAGAATAAGTATTTTCCTAAGCACACGTTATGTTCGCAATTTGCGCAGAAAAAGCGAACAAATAAATATAACAAACCAACACAGCTTTGCTTAATGCTTTGTTTTCAGTGGTCAACCATAACACGAAGCATGGTTTCCATCAAAAAAAAGGACAAACCCTGCTATTTCCCACGCAGTGGTCTAACAGAAAATTTTGTGAAAGAAGATAACTCTACAAAGGAGCCAAGTTGCGCGCCTGACGCAAATAACAGGAACGCCCAGAACACGCCGTTTCTTTTGTTGCATCAGTACGTGGCGGGACAGCATTGCAACAAGATTGCAACACAAAGTCCAAGGTACCAACCACCGAGTTTAACTTCGCCGAGGTGGCTACTGCTCAGAAAGATACTGAAACTAAGCGGCTACCAAAAATTCCAAAGGCATTTTTTCAGCACTTCAGCTACCGAAGATTCACACGTTTATCACCAGGGGTTCGGCACTGACAGGTTCCTGCAAACAGTCAACAGCCAGGATACAATACTTGAAACCAAAGAAAGCAGCCTCTTGCAGCGATTGTAAAACGATCGATAGGAACAGTTCGGCTCCACTCCGCAGTCGCACATCAAAACTTGACTCATGGAGCTGGAATGGGATTCAACGCAACATCACGAGTTTGTGGGAGAAATACTCCAATGCTTAGTTAAGCACAACAAAGGTTGGTAGATACTTCATCAGCGCAATGGCCAGGCGAGCTCTCACAAACGGCCAAGATTCGCACTTTAACGCCAAATGTGGTTTGTATTTATTTTTATAAATAAATATTTTCGATGACACAATTCAGCAAGTTACAATTGCCTGATTGATCATATTTTGATTTCTAAATTCAATTCAGGCTATTGTGTACTCCGCGACATCATAGTCGTTAAGCCAAACAACGTTCCAATTCTTCCTGTATACGATTCATAATGTGAAGTGTTTATCAACTGGCGTGATCAGCAAACAAAGCACAGCATATGAAAATCATTTGCGCAAATACAACACTCACAAAATCTTACTGATCAAATTAATACCAGACTTGAACCTTTGCCAATTTTGAATCTGGAGAGCAAATCTTGCTACTATGTAGCTTTTGTTAGTGTCATAAAAGTTGAAGTAAATGTACTCACCCAACAGCTGTTTTTGCTCAAAAAGACATGTGATGCCGTATTAGTTCGACTGTAAGCCGCACGGAATGATGAAAAATTTTAAATGTAAACCGCGTGAAGATGTGCAGCTTCCAGTGGTGATCGGTTTTGGCAGTTAAACGAGTGATTTGATTCTAGACTACGGTTAAGGTTGGTCAGTTCGTTTTGGGTAATTTCAACTGTCACGAAGGCAAGCGCGTTTGTGAGAGTGCACATGGAGACACGGTGAATGTTTTAAATTCCAGAATGTGGTACCACATGCAAACTCGGCCAAATGAAAAAGTATTCTCAAAAAAGCCAAAGGGCCTTGAACAAAATACTTGCGCCATGGGCGTCGGAAGGGGGGTCTGGATTTTGAAATTATTAGCAAAAAAAGGTTGTTTTTACAATTTCGAGGGGGGGGTAATTTCGAGGGTTTTCATAATTTGGCCGCAGAGACGCCAAGTTCCCAACCACGAGTTGGTAAAAGTGGGTGAATTTCAGCTCTTACACAATCGGCTGCATCAGTAGGGTTGCCAAATGCGTTTTGTTAAAATACCGGCCATTTTGATTTGTCAACAGTGCCAGATCTCAGCCATGTCAAGCGGCACCGGGAAAACAGAGAGACATCAGTATTGTTAAGTCACAATTAATAATTTGCTGGCTCATTACATTTCGGTGTGTGCGTGACGCGAAAATCGCACCAAGGATTTCGTCAACAGCAGGAAATAAAACTTCGCTCAAAGAACTGTCCTGACAAGATTCACTAGTGATTCATTATAATTTGAGAAATTCGGCGTTAGTTACGGCAAATTATTTACTTTCAAAATACCGGCCTTTTACCGTCCTCTGACATACCGGCCATCTGGCAACCCTAGGTATCAGCAAGGGTGGTAAAAGATCAGGGATCATCATTTTGTGGCAGTTTATTAAAACCTGTACGAAAAATCACCGATATCGACAAATAGCACCTCTAGGTTTTCCTTCCAATAGCATTTACAAGTTTTCTAAACCAACAAAACACGTCATCACAACAAACACGCTTCACTTCACGTTAGCACCATCTCTTTCAACACGTCTACATATATCAGCTACACTGGCTTGCAGCACAATGTAACGCAACACAGCACCACACATTTTCGAAGTTCTCAGCATTGTGATCAGGTTAATTTCATCAATCACTGCAATTTTCGTTATAGCAGAATTCTGAGCTTTTAAGGAATCAGCCATGCCCAACCAAATACCAGCAACGGCGATATTAGAAGCCTGTTTACAGAAAAATATTTCATTGGTAAGGTCTCCATGACTAACTCAAGGTAAAATCGATTTCGCTAAAATCTATCTTCAGTTGGGAAAGTCCGTTAGTACGCTTACGTAGTGCGGTTTGTGGTAGAGGTTTCAGATACAAGCAGTAGGTTTCTGATTCTAAATTTAATTGGTCAATAAAAAGTCAAGTTTTTATTATAAACATTGCATCGTAGGTTGGGAAATTTAGTCAAAATGTTGGTTGTGGTGGTGACAAAAAAAACTTTTTTGTTTTAGTTGTAATCTCTGCAGATTCTTTTGTACTGATTACGGCCTCGTGTCGCAACCGATTGTGGCGCTATGATAAGCCAAACGATACAAGTGCGGTTGAACACTCAGCTGCCGTTTCCGTTATGATGACAGCTTTGATTCGAGTCTTATCGATGACGGTGCACCAACTGTAAGTTGTGTGAACCCATCGCGAATAAATGGCCTGCTCAAGTTTTTGAAGGAGCTAGGTCCAACCCGGGGTCTACGAAGAGAAAACTATTCTCGTGCTGTTACGTGTCCTATGCCATCGTGTAGATGTAGGATAGTAGAACAGCTGGCTACGTTTATACTGGTTAAACAAAATCGTAAACAACGTTCTGAGCCCACGAACGCTTCTGTTGAAACAGGTTTTTCTACATTGCGAAAACTCTAAACCGAGGACAGAAATTTTGAGGTCGAAAATGTTTACATTTTAATTCTTGCGCATGATGAATGTCGCTGTGGATTGTGGAATTGGCTGCCTTTCTTAAGGCGAACGTTAATATGTCGTGTTGAAGAATTTTGTCGTTTCCTTGATTCGGCTTTTACATCAAAACTCACGAAACATTAAATTTTCTCGTTTATTTTATCGTTAAGTCATGTTTTTTTTTTCAAGTCAACCTTTAATGACATTTTAGGTCAATACAAAACTGCCGTAAAAACATTAGTCATCTTTTCAGTTCATGAATCTCAAAGTCATGTTTGGTCGCTGGCCTGGTCACTAGAACACAGCGAGAACCAGAACGAACCTGCTTTCGTTTCGGGTACGGCGAGGCGACTGCGCAATGCAGGGGCGAATCGTGCGTGTGGGGATGACGAAAGAGAACCGATTCCAAAGTCAGGTACTTCTTGACGCGACCAAGATCCGCTTGTCGAGCTGCCTCGAGCAGCGAGTGGCCTTTGAACTCGTAATTCAGCTTCTCTTGAAGTTGACTGCGGTGAAACGAATCGTGTTAAGTGGGTGGTCGAAAACGGCCGCGCGGTCTAGCCGGGCAGGTTGCAATGGTCGTCTCGTTCGTTAAGAATGACGCTTGTGCAGGACGCTCACTTCAAAACTCGACTGCCACTCGTCGTTCACGATGCCGACCGCCAGTTGGGCGGAGATAGCTCATAAGCACAGTGACTATCCCTGAACTGAACGGTTGGGCGATCGATTCGCGGTTGCGGAAACGATTTCCTGGGAGGAGCCTTTACTTTCAGTCGACGCGACAATAGACTTTTTTCCGTTATCCACACAAAACTACACTTGGAAAATAATTTTTCTATCTTGTTTTCTTAGCTCTTTACTTTGATATTCTGGGCATAAAGTTTCGCAATCCCTGATAACAAGCGAATCAAGCAGCATCGAGGTTGTGAACGCTGATCGACCGCCAAAGAATCCGGAAATACTGTGCTGAGTTAGAAATAGGGGTTGAGGTTCCTGGAGATGGTGGACCTCGAGATAAACACACAAAAACAGACATGGATTTATTCGTGCTCGAGGGTTCCATACCAAACATTTCATTCAACTTCATTCCATTAGAACCTACAATAAGTTGTCGTGTCACAGTTCATGAGCAACAAGACCTCCCCACAAGCTCAGGTTTTTTAAATCCAGCGCTCAATTTTTCGCGCACACCATGGCTTAGCCTAAGTCAGCCTAAACCGAATCGTACCTATTGCAAATGTCAAAATCCTTTAGGTTAGAGTTCCCAACCTGGGGTACATGTACGCCTGCGGGTACATTTGCTTACCTGAAGCGGTACAATAGAGGTTAGGAATACAAGGGAAAATATGTTTATATATTAGTTGTTTCCAAATATTCTAAAATATAAACGTTCTATTAGAAATTAAGTGGATTTTGTTATTTCACTCCGCCTTTTTGTCCTAAGAAATTTTAGAGATAGATGCTCATCTGTCGAAATGCTGACAGCATAAGTGGTCAGAGAAAGGTTAGGAACCCCTGCTTTATATTTTTGACACTAAAAGATGGCAGTGGAACCGCGTTTCATTACAAATTTAATACTTCTTCATCACATATCATGGTGTTAAGAACATAAACGGGCAATAAAACGCTTTGATTGGGGCATCACCAACGCGGCAGTTCTCTTTGAAAGAAGGCTGCATGTCGAGTGGCGATAATTTTAGGTGCATCCGCAATAACCCACGTCCCGGATTTGCCAACACCACGCAACCATTCATTCTGCCCACCGCCGAACTACCATGACTGCTGCGAGCCTACATATGAACTGCGCAGTGTAGACAGAAGTCCAGTACAAGGCATACCTGTTGGGTGCCACGTCAATGGCTGTTTTCGAGTGACAATTGGCAATAGTTGGATCTCCACCGTGGGCAAGCAGCAGAGAACACACCTCAACTCTATTTTTTGACGCGGCTTCGTGAAGTGGTGTGAATTGCCACAGATCCATCGCATTGACGTTTGCACCGTGCTTGATCAGTAGCTCAGTAACCTGAAACAAAGCGGTAAACTCTGTTGAGGAGGAAGTAACGGTGTTCGCCAAAACCTGGCAGCAAAAAACATAGAAAAAGGAATCTACTGCCACATTTGGTGACGTTTGCAAGGACTAGTGGCAAAGACTCCACTAATTCAATCTCATTAACTGCGTTAAATGATGCAAGAGCGCCCGTACGTGCGGCAGATATCATAGAGCAGGTTGTGCTTCTTGCACCCTGGTGCTGCAATGGTATGCCTTGTGATTAGAACAAATTTGCAATCCTCGTCCGACTTAATTTGCGACTGGGACGTGCGAATGGCACCTTGGTGGAGCTAACGCCTTGCCGACTGCTAAACACGGCACTGTTCTCGATTGGGTCGCAACGAAAACTCGAAAAGCTGCGATTGAAACTAGTATAACGTGTGAATGATTGTTGACTCAGTGGGTCAAGCGAAAGCTTTTCAGTACAATGCTGTCACGGAGGGTTGCGGAGTTGGGGTCGCGCAAGTTTCTAGGTGCAGTCGGATTCCTAAGCACACGAGAGTCGGAGTCGGATTTTTTATCCTACTCCGACTCCGGACATCGCATTCATACGTTACGAGTTTTTTCTATCATTAGTAAATATTCCTCAAATAAATATATTCATTCAAAGGCTTAACTCATGTATCTAGTGACAGTAACAAAACGCTTGTTTCTTAAATAATTTTAGCTCGCTTCTTTGCCGTTGCTGACACTTGACAGACAAACTTCATTTGCATTATGTTAAGGAGTCGGAATTTTGGAAATGTCGGAGCCGTAAAATTTTGGAAGCTAGGATTCGGACTTGGAGTCGGACATTTTACCTCCGACTCGGCCACCCTGGTCACGGCCTTCACACAATTTCAAATTCAACACGTACGCACCAGCGAAGACAACAATATGATGGGCGTCGCATGTTAACCTGAACTACCAACCGATACAAACTGAATATAATGAGTCTTTGCTACTCTAGTTTTACCGGTTTCGCGCATTATCTATCGTTTAGCGCTTTCAAGTCCTGCGTGACTTCCAATCACAGTCTACGCATGTGACCAAGCGAGGAGCTTTTGATGAAGCCGCGTGTCAGTGGAGAGCTTCTACTGAGTAAGCCCTAGCAAACGAGGCCCGACTTGGTGTCTAACAAAACTGCACACACGTTAAGTTGGTAACAACCCAGGTATGTCCGAAAAAACTGTAACGAGCATTTTTTATCTGTTTGACCACCAAGACCGATGTTTTGTTACTCCGTCGCCAATCTGCAAGAAAATATTTTTCGCAACCAGGGGCGGGAAGCGCCGGAAAGCAGCATGCTAATACAAAAGCAACAAAAAGTCACGATCATGCACGAACCGGACTACCAGTCTCCGTCAAACAAAAATGCATGTAATAGAGAATGGCCCAGGTGTTACGCACGCTGAACCGTTTTCATCTCATCTCACAGCCAGGCAGAGAGATTTATGGGTTTCGTAAAACGCAGACGCGAGGATTGGTTTACAAGAGCGTCGCGAGGTCACCAGAAGTCTACATGAAACGGAGCAACTGGCCAGACTTGAGGCAGTTTGGGTAAACAAAGTGCAGCGATTACCGAACCCATTCGACGTAACAGGATACAGTGTGAACAGAAACAAGATCCACTTCATTGTTGCTCAACAAAGCTCGGCAGTTTTTCGATTGGCGCTTCGTGTTTCATGACAATGTCTACTTCAAAAGTGACCAGAATATTAAAACAGGTTTTCGACATTCAGTGGAAAGGTCAAGACAGCAATTAGAATGCTGCGACTGGAAAATTCACCGATCTGGTAGATCTGTCTGAACGATTGTTACCCTCAGATCAGTGGTTTTTAACCTGAGGGCGCGATCCCTAGAGAGGTCGTGAACCATTTATGGAAGGGTCACGAATAGACATTTTATGTACATAGTCGTATTACATTTGCTTTATTCGAGTTTTACATGGGGGACGTTGGGTTATAGCGGACTGCTGTAATGGGTCGCGGTACAAAAAAGGTTGTAAACCACTGCCTTAGATAAAATCATCATGTGGGTCGCAATACACTGACGTAGAACTTGTATAAGCCAAACTCATGCAAAACATTAACAACCTCTTGGAGAGATCTCAGTTTGAAAGAAGTTTCGAAAACGTAGTGGAAAACGCTGTAGAACAGAGCGCAACACAAAATTATGGACAAAAATTTCTGAATCTAGCAAGAAGCAAACACAAAATAACTTAGTCGAATCTGAAGATTCTCTAAAGAAACAAATGACTGATTTGCTTCTTTGTTACTAACTCACTGTGGTGTATCAACATAAAGAGCGGTCGATTGTCAACTGTCTTATTCTATATCTGACCTTAGCATCGCGGGCCAAGACAAAAAATACAAATTGAAGCATTTGCTTTTAGCGCATTTATCAATTTAACGCAGATTCACACTAAGTGCGTGGGAAACCTATTTACTATTTACGTAGGTTGGGAAATTTATTTACTATCAGGGTCGCCGCATGTATTGTGGAACGTCGCTGGCGAGTCGCAAAACTTATCTCGCGGAAGAAAATATGGAGGGGGGAAAACTATGAACAGGAGAGGGAGACTTTTCTTGACTTACTGCCGAAGCATCTGCTTATCAAGGATTTTCCTTTTGACGCGATGTGGTACTCCAGCTTCGGTAACGAAAATTCGGATGTGGGCCATATTAAATGTATATCTGGCCCACGTACCACAGGTCCCTCATCGCTGACGTGAACAATAGAGCGAAAAAGAAACACAACTTGGAACATCCACGTTTAGCTAAGCAGGTGAAATAATCGGGGCTGGCGCATGAGATGAACAGAAACAACCAGAGCTACGTAAATGTTCCGAACAATGCGTGACTTTGGCTGGAAACGCTGAAGAGAGTTCGCCGGGAGCAGCAATTACAATGGCAATTGAGAAGCACTGGAAAAAGGAAAAAAGACAGCACTAAGAAGTACCAGCAACGCTTTCCCACTTGAGGCGCAGTGGCCGTGAAGCATCGAAGGTAACTTGGGTAAAAATGCACTGAGGCCATCAACACAGGAAGTATGCACGAAGGCAAGTCCGAAGCAACGAAGCCGGAAACTCTACTCTCACGAAATTGGTAATCTCACGCACTAGGCTGTGAAGTTATAAAAACTTGTGTTTGCAGATACAGTTTAATGGCAAACCAGCTCAAATGTGGCCCGAAATCAACTCCAGCATGGCAAGCCATATCGACAACTTTCGAGAAGATTAACTGGTGAGGGGCACTCGGTTGAATCTAGGGTGTTTTCTTGTCAGAACACTTAATGTGTACTGGTAGCAGTTATGATTTAATAATTTATGCTAATCACGACCCACAAATAAACGTATATCTGCGGGAAATCACAAGTGTTAGATCTGCTAATGCTTGGAGAAGGCGGAAGACCGACAACCACAAAACAGTTTCTCAAGACAACCACAAAACAGAAAAACCACAAAACCGACAACCACAAAACAGTTTCTCTCCTTCAAAATATTTAAGACATCATAAAAAAGTTTCGGGGAAAAATTCAAACATTGAAGCATTGGCAACAAAAGCACCGGCTGCCGAGAGAAGAGGAAATTAACATGCTCGGGTGCTTGCTCTTTGCGCGAAAAGTTAGATGAGTTGTAGGCGGGCCCGTAACCACGGGGGGGGCAT
>JGI24159J19872_10002143_pt1 | contig 23109 bp, 23 predicted proteins | sample Ectturendosymbi4_FD_19872 | JGI IMG/M metagenome (IMG submission 19872) | reverse complement strand
CGTTGGAGGAATTTGAGAGACCGTTCTCCATTGATGTGATCTCAGGTCACTATATTTTGAGAGACCGTTTTGGTCCCTCAAAACACCTTAAAAGAAACACTGGTGACGTAACACATGTGGGTAAAATGAAGTTTTCATCTTCAACACCAGGTGTTCGTTTCAATTATCACCAAATCTCCGTCACAATAGTTGAAAGCAGGATATTGCAATTAAAACTAAACAGTGCGATTTCATCTAAAAACATTCCTATTCCGAACATTTTCCAGGATCACGTAGGTTTGATCCCACCAGTTATAAAAATCAGTATTTTCATTCATCAACACTTTAAACATATATGAAGTAATAACGCAGCAGCAATCAGTGCTTTGGTTGTTTCGAAAAGCGACTGTTGTCATCGTCCGCAGACTCTACACCACAAGATTCAGTCACGAATCGTCCAAAGGATGTGTGGGAGGAGTGTTTGGCAGACGCAGTGTCCAATACAGTACTGCACGGAACCCATGTTTCGGTGAATACACTGATGTATGATGTCATACACAACGTTACGTGCTGCCAATCGCGTCACAATGATGTCACAAGTCTATTCAGGAACCACCACCTGGAAGTTGTTTCTACATTCGAACCCACCTTTTATTTCTTGGACCTCGGTGGAGAAAACAATGTTCGGTTCGCGGATGTTGAACAAAACCCACGACCGAGACCGGAAGTTGGCGCCATGGAAACAAACGACAGTCAGCTCGTTGCCATGGAGACAGAATGATCCTCCGAGGTGGAATTGGGGCGTCAGAGCGACACCAAGCGACCGGAAAGCGTCGGAGATGGCAGCGAAGACGGGAGGCCAGTGACGTCGGTGATAGAACTGGGGAGCTGGAAAAGGTGACGTAACAATCTCAATTCATGACGTCAATCCCCACAGGCTTTCATACGCAAAACGCATATTTATTGTCGATTGTTCCGCTTTCAACCATTAATCGGTTCTTAATCAACGCCAAACATAAAAACAGACGATCAACGCAATGAGGTCGTCAGCGCTTGCATCACAGATGACTTGCGTCACTTCCCAACCTTGCGTCACAGTGGGATGACGTCTTAACATGACGTCACTGTGGATGCTTTGACCCAAAGTAGCGAAGGCGCGAACAGAGTTTCTGAGTTGCAGAGAGAAGAACTCCTCGAGCTTGGCGAGCATTTTCACAACGTCCGGGGTGGTCGACCGGGATATGATGAGGTAGAAAGTGTCCCAGCTCATATCCCCCGGCACGAACACCGAGACTGGCCTGAGTACGAGTGAAACAGGGTTCGGTCAAAAACTGAAATGTTTGTAAAACGCAGCAAATAAGAAGTAACAGGGTAAAAAATGCATGTCAGCAGCGCAAGGTTATAAAAGTGCGGTGCGATGGCCCTTTTTAAATTTACGGTCCCTGGGTCACTAACATGGGCGTTGGAAGGGGATACAGAAGGGCATTGGCTTCATGGAGTTTGAAATTTGACATTTTCCTATTGCATTTTTAGCAAAAAAGGGTTGCTGTCTTAGTAATAAAAAAGGTTATATTGCTTCGAGAGGAAAAAATGAAATTTCACCACGTTTAGCCCAGTGGAAAAATCTTTTTGGCTACCTTTGGAAAAAAACCACTACTGCCCCCTGCTGGAAAAAATCCTTCCGACGACCACAGCCATTTCTCTTCCTGCACGGATGATCGCTATGTTTGTTCGCGGACAAATGCTTGAAGTGTGGCGTGGTGCAAAAGAGATGAAGTTTTCAGACATCAAAGCATTTCGAAGAAGCTACTAACGCAACAGGGATTTCCCTCTTATGTCAAACTTTTCAAATAACGCGAAATACAGGAACACGGCAGAAGGTTGATCTGCATTTGACGTTGCGCGCATAGAAGGCTTTTCATTGGCAGAAATAAAATAGCTTCTTGTTTCCGATTAGTTACGTTGATGCAGCAAGTATTTGCTGCAGAACGTGAAATTGCTGTTAAATGCTAAAAAATAGTCTTTGTAGTTTTTCTTCCCAAAGGATATGAAACAAATAAAAAGTTGAGATGAATTTGAAATCGCAGAAATGCTCACGTTTCTGAGAGGGATCAATATTGTGGCAGATTTTCGAAGCTGCGTTAAAGGAGGACACTTGCAACCAAATAAGGGAGTCACTTTGGAACCTTACTCAAATATCTGTTTGGATCAGACTTTGATGAGTGGTCACGCGCGAGATTTACGATGCACTCCTACTGCGTGCAGGAAACTCTGCTGGGAAGCATTGAGCGTTCCAACGCAACAGCTTTCCACAAACCACTACAGTGTCAATAGATTTTTACTGTTTTTACCACTTTGTTGCAACACCTTTGCCTGCTGGCTCATAGCCACTGACCCAGAAATGTAGGCCTAGTTGACGTGGGTTTGTCAAACGCAAATACAGAAACTTCGATTAGTTGCATTGGCTACTGCCGACAGCATACGCGGGGTTACACAACTGTGTAGATGTTGACGCAATTAAAAAAACACCCAATATTTTTTCGTCACGCACGAACGACCAGCGGCAATATTTCCGGACTGGGTTGCAGAATAGTTTAAATCCGCTGCAAGACCAACCTTTAATAAGTTTTAATATCGATAAAAAGACTACAAGACACATGTCCGCAGTAACTGCTTAGTTTGTCGCAAGCCCTCTTCAAGCGTATTGGCAAACTGTAAAGAATCCTGGAAGTCAACACAGCGCATTACCTTTTGCTGGGACTTCCAGAACCACTCAACTTCGGCTCCTTCCACTCGTCGCCCAACGTCAGCACTGATGACGTCAGTCGGCCGATCATGACGCACCCTCCCATGTACTCTATCCTGCCATCCAGCGACTGCACTTTCACTGATATGTTGTGCATTGGAGCTGAGTTGCCGGGGTCGAGAAGGTGACCTGGAACAACAATGGGATCAATGCGTCGACACTGTTTCGTCACCATGACCCCTTGTGCTTCGTGCGTTCCCCTTCTACGCTGGTATGTCTGGAGTTCGACTCTAGGCCGAGTATCGGTACAACTGGTTCTGCAGCTTTCTTGCCGGCGCACCATGTGAAGGAGGTTGGTACTTGAAGTCCGGCCATCATGGCCGCTGTTGCCATCACGACACCTTCATCGAGGGCCAGGTGTGTGCGGGCGAGACGCAAACGGCCTCTGCATCATCTTGAAACTATGTCCAGGAGTCATTGTGCTTGTGGTCTTGTGCACTGGTCACGTGTACTTAAGCGACTGTTCACATGTATATACATCTCGCAACTGTGTTCTACCTTGATTACATTCAGCATCACAGGATCTATACACAGCGCTGTTCAATGGGGCCGAAGCAGATTTGCTGCCATTGTGTAGTAAGTTCATGTGTTGAGGAATGTCAGTTGAACGATTATGGGGTTCTACTGGGAGGCTTCATCACAAGGTCATGTTCAGTGGAGCATTTATGAATATTGTGGAAATCCAGGCACTCGTTTGGACGAACTAGTTTAAACCAGTTTATTCAAAACGCATAGTATATTAAAGAAAGGTACAAGTCAAGCTGAGTCATCAAACAAATCGAAAGCTTCGTGCATCTCATTCATTCGCAATGGCGCTCAATCGGTAAGAGCTTTTTTTCTCTTGAACATTTCCTCATTATTTAGTTTTTCTCAGCTTTCTGCGACATAAAAAACTTTCTGGATAAAGTTGTTTAAAAACCACATCGGACTGATGGTGGTTCAGGTAAAATTGTAAGACTTGTTGCTGCATTTGTCAAGAAGGTTCACAGATTTATAAACATGGAGAAAGTGATGGACACAGTCACAAGAGTTGAAATCTTCGTACATGTTGGCTAAAAGACGCCGATGCAGTTTAACGCTGATTGCACGTTTACACCGCATCAACGACGGCAGATTTATTCTGAATAAAACAGACATCGGTGTAAAACTTTGCCACCTCTAAGTTCTTATTTCTCCTGCACAGACTGCAAGTGGCTTTGGCCGCAGATGGTTCACATGACGTTTACGTTCATGCGCACTACATTTGAAATATTTCATACTATGTACGTAACAACGTGAATAATTTCATTCGCAACACGTCATGTCACTGCATTCAATAAACTCACAATTCGCTTGGAGGTTCTTCAGTTCTATGGATCCGCCAATAATTCCACTCTTGGCACTGAGATGAGAGTTTTCCAAACAGCAAAAGAGGAAAACGTCCTGAAAAAGTCAAGTGAGCCATCTCTGCATTGTTGTTCACCAAAACTACTTACAACAACAGCCATATGCACGTACCTAGTTGGTTTGCTTATTTTTCAAAACCTGGCCACAAACACTTCTTACTTTATCTCCATTACTGTTGAACGACAATTTCCCATCGCTCTTCAAACCATCGCAAGACCACAGGGTATGCCCCATCACGTTGCTCATGTTCATCTCAACGTCCAGCCTGGTCATATTCAAACCAAACAAAACCACACCCCTCCATGATGATGGTAGTGGGGGGTTCGGTGAGTTTTCTGCAGCACTGGGATCTGAATAAGTTCACGAAAGACTTTGTTTTAGCAAATATTATAAAAGCGAGGAAAAGTGCGAAAGCAGCCAACTAAAACATTAAAAGTTACCAACAAACAAATTACACACTGAGTGAATGGAGGGCACCTGTCAGTTTCTGGTTCAAAGGTTGTTTCGGGGTCGAAGGTGACTCGTGTTGGAAAAGATTGAAAATTTCAACTTCACTTCGAGGTGTGTGCTTGGATTTTGAGCTGCCAGAATTGAAAGGTTTGCTGAAAGAAAGTAACTTCTAAATTAATAAAAAACAACAGAGTGAAACTTCAGGCTTGCGAATATGTATAGAAATAACTACGTAACAATTAATGGAAGCCATCAAGTGAAAACTCATTTGATCTTTGGTGACGATGAAGAGTTGTTCTTTGGAAATGTCCAATACGACGTCATTTAAATCGCTGGTTGTTGCTGGCGATCTTTCTCAATGAAAAAATGATCTTGTGTTTCTTTAATCTTTCAAAATTATCATTCTCTTGATTCAAATGTTGAGCTGATAACTCATACGTTTGCAATCCTGTTGCATTGACCCCTTCAACAGCGCACAGATATTTTGATGACGCACCCACTCCGCTACGTCATCACATCAGCTACGTCATCGCATCAGACGCTCGTCATTAAAATCTCCCATAACAAACTTCACTGTTACAGCAGGTCGTACTTTACAAAAACACGCTTGACGTCACTTGAGAAATTTTCATGAAATTGAAAAAACGTGTCGATGACGTCATCAACCGTATCGTCAAACAATCACGAGTAACAAAGAACCTTTTCTGGGTTGAATGGTTGTGGGTTGAATCGTTGTGAGTGTCGCCGAGAAACAATCTCCTGACGATGCTCTTCCTGTACCAGGCTCTGGGGAAGGCGAGGATCTCACTCAGACGTCGCATGTCGTATTTGAATGATGCTTTGTCTGGGGGGTAAAAATGAGGGAGGTGTTGAGGGGGGTCAGCGAAGGCCACACTGAGCAGTGACGTAGCTTGTTTTGTATAGTTTCGTTACACTCAGTAATATTTCAAAGCGATTCTAAGTGCTATGTACTCTAACAAATGCATCTTCACGCGTACCCATGTCCACAAGAATGGAAAGGTTGATTTGCATCGAATTGCTGTTGTCGCTCGATGACGACACGGAGTCTGTTTCCATGGCAACGAACGGGTTTTCCTTTCGAGTGCGAACAATGTTCACCTGTGGGGAGGAAGTTGAGCAACTGTAGCGTGAAGTTGCAACATACAAACAAGTCAAACTCATGGCAAAACAATTCATCTAACTAAAACTGTATTTACTCCGGGAAAAAAAACAAGTTATTTCAAAAACTTCGTTCAGATTTTGAAATCTCAATCAACAGTTATTAATCTTCTCGTGACGGATCAGGTGAGTCCAGCCTCGAACTAACTTTCATGTGCAATAACTCATTTGCCACAAGACCAACACTTATCTGTCAAACAAATCACTTCTTTACGTACGTCACAGCTGATGATGTCACAATCGTGATTTGAGTTTTGCAAAATTTACAAACCTTGACAACCTTCAAGTTGACACTGAGGGAGTCATTTCGAGTGGGGGCCTCGCATTCATCGAGACCCCCAGGTTGGGTCCCATAGGGGTGGAAGACATATATTGAGAAGTCGGACATGATCGCTGTGAAGCTGAGGCCAGTAGAGGTCGCTGTGGATGAGGTGGGAGGAGTTTAGGAAAGTTGTCAAGAAGTTACTGCTGCTTAGATTTATACAACAGGGTTAATGATGATTGTTGGGTTGATGCAGGAAACAATGATTGCTTAAAGTAGATTTTGAGACCTTTAAAAGTCCACTTGTTTTCCAAACGATTTACAAATCTTTTGGCTGAAAACCTTCTACGCGGTGAAGAATTTTGTTAGGAAAAAAGACAAAGGCAACTTTGAAATAAAAGATACCTCTTTCAGGAAAGGAAAAAGCAGACGCTGATGGATTGGGGGGGGAATCCCGAACGCTGCTGAACACAAGATCCAAACTGGGGATGTGCAGGAGGCACTCTACCCTTGACAGGGGTTGGCAGTTGAACAGGACTTGGGATGGGTGGACGTGCACGAAGACGACCACGTCCACAGGAAGGGACGCTATGGTTGTGTTGAACGTCCCGACAGAGGGGGCAGACACGGGGGGGTCTCGGTTGTCACTGGGTCCATCATCGTTATCGTCGTCGGATAATGAGTCAAACGCGACTGCAACAAAGAACATGAAGCATCGCCCCGTTTCATGACAAGACGCCTTATTATTGATTAGCACGGCATTAACACATTGTGATGTCAATAAATCATTAGCATTTTCAACCAAAAACGGTTTTGAAGGTTAGAAGTGTAATGAAAATACAGCGAACGAGGAACCAATACATCTAAATTATGAAGTCATGAAAGCAGCTCAAACAAATTTGAGCAAATATCTCAAGTTTAAAAGCTAAAGATTCAAAAAACACGTAGAAAAAAACAACAACTTGTGTTGGACGTTCGAACACTTTCTCTTGCACTGGTAGAGGGGGTGTCTGGAATGGCGGTCAGAGTTTGCTCCAAGAAGTCGAGAAAGTAAGGGCTGATGATCATCTCTGGGAGAGACTGAATGAGGAGCCAGGTGTAGACGCAGGCCCGGCTCTCCCGGGCCTCCCCTGGCTTCGTCTTGAAGGCCTGAGTACCCCCCGGTGTGTTTACTTCAATATCAGGCATGGCATGAGAAGGCGAGGTCTGCGGAGAGTCAGGGGGTGTAAACAACTCCCGGAACCGGACGTCAGGTTGTCCGGACATTTGTGTTGCTGAGTTATAGTGAAGCTTAACATCGACCCCAGGAACGTAGAAGGTCGTCGCCCGGTTCATTTCCATTTGTCGGATGAAGGAATGCTTTGATGGAATATTCCTGTGCAGGAAACATTTAATGCAAAGCGATTTTATCAAAAAAGATAAAAATCTGTCAACTGAAGTGCAAGGAGTAAAGCTGGTCACCAACACAACAGGACACAAGCTTCGGAATTAATTCTGAAGCAGTTGTCTATCATGTGAAGTGACGTCACCAGCACGTACATAGACGTCATCAACATGCGAAGTAACATCACCAATATGTACACTGACGTCATCAAGATGCTAATTGAAGTCACCACCATGTGGAGTGACATCACCACTGCGCAAGTTTAGACGCAAACTTTTGCGATGTCACGTCCTGTCCACACCTGAAACAACTTACACAGTGGCAGGGGGGGCCTGGGGATGACAGATAATCTTCCCGCCGCTTATCTCGACACGAATGTCCAACACCAGTTCCAGCTCGGCTTCGATCTCATGACCTGCCATCTGTTCAAGGGAAGAGTAGGAAAGTGAATTGCGTGAACTTTGTTTTCTCCGCAAAACTTCTTCCCTCATTACTATTTTTGAAGGAACGTACCACATGACACGTCATCATTTGCTATTTGCGTCACTCGACCACAATGTTTTGTTGTCGCTTACAAGCGAAATTACGCAATCAATGGGTTTTCTCCGGAGTTGTGCAGAGAAGCAATGAAGGTAAGGGGGTATAGTGGGGCGGGAACGGCGTTCCTACACCTTTTTACGTTTTGCTTTAAAATGAGTTAAAAGCAGTTTCAATATGGCTATTTTTGGGTGTGTTCCCACACCTTTTTTGTTGGCACTACATTCCCGAATAAAGGTTTTGGTCCAACCAGACCAGCTTTCCTATGCAGTTATTCAAGATAGCAGCACATCTATTGTCAGTCTAACAGCTGATCGCCTGAATCACTTCTGTGTCAGCTGAGTATGATGAAAAAGTGCGAACCAATCCCCTGCTGCCACGTGGCAAGGTGCAACAACAGCAAATATTTAAATGTTACACAGATGATGATGTAACGCCGGTGACGTCATCCGCAGCCTCTCCGACTGCGGTCACGCTCCAGTGGCACCAGATTTTTACACGTCACGCGTCAACGCGCAGACGTACCTGCGACAATAAGAAAGACCCCTTTCCTTGGGGGTTGTTCAAACTTTCATCGAGATAAAGTGACCGACGAACTTGCGGTTCCGTTCCATCGACTGCGTCATTCCCGCCTGAGATGATTATTGACACTGTTACGTCATAACGCTAAAGGTAACACGATCAAATGGGAAATTTAATGTAAGAAAAAAGAACAAACAATACAACTTCAGAGCAAAATGAGGCGGTTTTAAAAACCTGGCACCAGTTCAAAAAACAGGTGCAATCGGAAGATGGTCATTTTAGGAGAAATGCTGAAAAAATACTGAAAAAAAATTTTACAAATAAAAAAATTAAAAAATCACGACCCACCTTCTCCGGAATCTTCGTCTTCAAAAGCATCACTGTCAAGCTCCTCTGCGATAGATAGGGGTTGAGGGGAGGGATGGCTACTGTGCCCAGAGGAGCCTGTCCACAGTTGGTCCCGGCTGGCCATGGACACAGGCAGGGTAGCATAGGCTGACTGGGTGCTTTTCAGAGGACCGGAGTCTCTGCATCAGAAACACGACTGGTCGGTTTAACACAAGAAGAAATATTTCAATGTTTTGCTGCAAACATGGATGCGATGCAGGAGTCAATGTTTAAAACCTGATCTGTCGAATCTACTGTCTTTTACGGAAAGTTTAGGTTAACAAGGAAGGCTGCACAAATAACAACGAGAGGCTTTTCGATTATTTTTCCAATAAACGTTGGTAGATGTGTTAAGAGCAGCATTTCCAGCACAATTGTTTGAGGGGAAACAGCTTCATCGATAATTTTTCACCCATTCAATGGAAGTAAAGACTCTGCGCGTTGAAAGTTTTAATTTTCCAGAATTGGAAAAAATGAAATGGTTTGAAAAGTTGCTCGTCGTATTGTTGCTAAAGTTGATTGTGAGCACTGAAGACAGTATATCCATTGTTTGCTGCATTGTTCTATCACTGAATAACACACACACAACACACTGACATGCACACAACACACTGATATACATAAACGTTGATATACACACGACACATCGATGTACACACAACACATTGATATACACACAACACACATGCTACTGACCTCAGCTGCACACCATGCGACAATGATCTTTGGTGACGTGGCAGTCGCGAGGATTCCTGCAGAGAAAGACACTGAGATAAAAACAGCGCAAGAAAAATGGGAAGAAAATAATCGCGATTTTGTGCATTGTTGGGAAAGACGCGTTTGAAAACTGCCAGTTGCTCAACCGATACACTCTCTAAATTAAAGCCAGCTAGTGGCTACAACTGTTGTTAACTTAAATAAGGAGCACTGCTCTAGAAAATGGGAGTGTTTCATTTTCAACCAACAAAGATGGAGGTTGAAGCGGATCTCGGAGGATGTGGCAGAAAAGTTTATTTTGAGCTGAAATAATTTTACAATGAAAGTGAAACATTAACATGAGCAACTGGATAATCGTTTTTCAAAGTATTACAAACAACTACTGACCAAAACACGTCTTGGAAAAATTATTCGCGACTTCAAAAGCGTCCTGGTATGTTAAAAAACGTTTGACGCACTTCTGATCAACTCTTGCCAACCATCCTTAACAACCTCAAGCACAACCTGCTGCTTGCTCCCTGACTTCCTCAGCCTTCGTCTGAATGTTTGTCGGAACAAAGTTGACAGAGAAGCTTCTAATGAATGAAGTTTGTGTTCTTGTTCTTCGATCAAAGTCGGCTTCGCTCGCAGAGTGCGGAGGTCGTTGATAATGAGGACCTGCCACGTCACAATCAAATCGTAATTCGAACACACAACACGCGAGGTGCTCCCCAACCTTCTTCACGGGCTCACCCCCCAACTCCAAAATTTCGTATTTTACGGAAAAAGCATCCGTGTTGGAAACGTGACGTGATGAAACAATTATGACCAGCATTATTACGTAAAAGGCCAAAGCTCGTGCCCCTCGTTTCAACTCCGCGACCCCCTTAACTACTGGGCAAACACAAAATCGCATCTCAACCACCCCTTTCACTATAACATCCTGACCAACCATTGCTCCAGTACTGCTGTACATAAAAGCTGTCAATCAAACTAACCTGTTTGTTTATTTCTTGTTCTATTTGCTTCGTCTTATCTTTCAAAGACGTTTCGCGCTGTTGCGTCGTTTCCGGTTGCGACTGAGACCGGACGTCACGTGACGGACCGTCGACGACGTCATTTCCGAGGTTTTCGCCCAGGTCAGCGAGGCTGTTGGAGCGCGACCCCTGGTTGAACTTCCCTGACGCCGACGATTCCCTGGTCAGAAGGTCATCCTGGCCCGCGATCAAGGTCAAAGTGTCCGCGAGCCGGGCCAGATAGGCCCCGATGTTGGTGTCCAGCTGCACGTCCATCCCGTCCATTTCCCAGCGGACGTCCACGCAGGTCCGGGCGATAAGGTTGGCCGCGGTCTGTCCCTGCTTGCTGCTGGTGTCCGAGCAAATCTATTGCAAGGTGCAGTGAGATGGACAAGTGTTGGACCCAAACACCTGGTGTCTGCTGAGGGTGGCACAAGGACAGAAATGGCCCCGGAAACTCCTCAAGTTTTATTATTGGTCATGTAATCAAACGTTCGTCAAAACCGTTGCGTGGACACGAATAACAGAGAAAATAAAAAATACCAACACATACCACAAGTTGATTATTATCTGTTTGAATATATTCACCTGGTACGTTCCTTGAGGGACAATGATCGAGTTCATGACCACCTGAGTCTTGTGGCCGGGCCCAAGGACAAGTGGCTCCGGTGTAGGGCGCCAGTCGTCCCACGATATCTGGAAATCGTCGGCAAACCTGATACAGAACCCGCCGAACTGTCCTTTGGTGACCAACGACTTCGCGTAACAAGCGTCCACCTGAGTGTTGTTGACAGTCAGAACCAAAGCTGATGACAGTTCGTCTTGGATAGAAAGCTGTGGAACGATAGAAGTTGTTTGCGTTGCAGTACTATCGATATTTCAGGACAAAAATAAAACCTAGGAATATGTTACTGGAGGGCGGTTGATCTTTGAAGCAGCCTCTAAGCAAGATTATTTCTGATGTCCTTACATCGTATTGGTTTGCATCCTGAACAGTCGGCATGCAGATTCCCAATTCATCGACAGACAACTGCAGGAAAAGGATGCTTTGCGAAGTTGCGCTGCCGGACCTTCGGGCTTGGATGGCGCTCAAGACCTGGAGTGAAAACAAGACACTGTGGTGAAAGTATCAAAGAAACTTTTCGCTAAACTTTCTTTGGTTTTGTTCAAAATCGCACGTTGCACTTTTCACACAACTTTGAACAAGTGTGGCAAAGGCCTTGACTGAGAGTTGGGTGCCGGCGAGGCTTAGTTGATAAGGCCCGCGTATTACATCACAATGATGCGCACGACCCAGTGGCCACCGCAGTTCAATGTTTACGAAATGCAGTGACGTATCTCAATAACGTCACAACAACGGTGGGGGGAGAACTCGAACGAACGAGTTTCATGAAAACAAAAGCTGGCGAATGGGAGGAGGACGCGAATGGGAGGAGGACGATGGGAGGAGGACGCGAATGGGAGGAGGACGATACAAATTTCGACAGCCATGCACAGCAGTGGATGGTCAAACATGCACTAGAAAGGAACACTACCCAACCTGTTTCGTAGCTTTCCGTACACCTTCGTAATGATCCCGCTTTTCTGTCCAGTCTTCGTAAGCGTGCTTGTAAGCAAGGAAAATCAAAATGGCTGGAAAAAAAAGAAAACACAACGTTGACGCAACGTCCGTTCTACGTAAATATAGTTAACACTGACATTGAAGACGATGTTGTTGTTAATAGAGCGCAGTGGATGGTACCGGAAATGATGAATTATAAACGACATTTCAAATCATATTTCCCATCGTGAACATGATACAACCAAAATAACGTTTGAACTTTTGCTGTTTTATAAAAGTTTTCTCGACGTCACTACGCAACGCGATGAGACGCTGTGTGATGTCATTCTGATGCTGTCTGATCATATCAAGAAGAAATCAGCAGCATTTTGCAAAGCAGAAGAAGTAAACAGACCTTTATCGAACGCAGTTGGTTGTATAAAGACAAGCGGCCGGGTCAAGCTGATCAACACCACATTGTTGTCTTGCAGGGGGGGTTCAGCTGACCCCCAGTTGGAAGTGGAAGGGGCCAAACCTGACAATCGCAAAAAATGACAGGTACGTTCCCATGGCGATTATTAAAAAGTGCAATTATGATCGTGAGCGAATACAACTCACCTGCTCCAGAGGCGAACGAGGCAGTATCTCTGGACTGTTGTGAAGTGTTCTGCAGTCGGAGGCTCGTTGTGAAGTACGACATTTGTTGGAACTCCGCTTCCGCCTCCGGGTAAACACTGTTCGGCACCAGACTCCCCAGAGCCAAGCTCAGCTCTACACTCGCTTTCCCAAACATTCTCAGGTAGGTCGGGATGTTTCCTGGATAGAAATGATATTTTCATCTGTCTCCTCATCGAAGTAATACGCGAATTGCTGTCAATGTTCAAAATCTTTGAAGCAAAGAAAACCTGACTTGTGCACGAAGAATGCACGCCACACTGTTGTGCGTGAGGCGCGAACACACAGCATTGTTTAGCTCCGGGATCCGCAAAGACTTTTTGGTGCGGCCCTAAAAGTAGTTCTGAATTCTCGCGATCCAAATCTTTCGTGAGGATATATTTTTGTGGAAAATACTTTGCAATGAAATACCAATTTTAAGACATGTTATTGACAGTAGCAATTTTCTTTCACAAAACTGTATGAAACTTAGCATATAAAGCAATAAATGATTGCATTTATTCTGTCTAATGGCAATTGCAAATTTAAAACATAAATTTACATTATTTCGTGACCCAGCACAATGGAATACCTCGCGACCCACATTTGCGAACTCCTGGTCTAGCTCATAATTCACTGCCTTTGGATGGCATGACGCAACAATGAAATGACAAACGCAGAAGACGTTTTTTACATGGAAGTGAAGCATAAGTTGATCGCTCACACAACTATGACTCACTCTTCTTTCCTGGCGGTTCGGCCCGCATGGCAAGGTTTGATATTTCAAAATTTATGGTTCCCGTTTTGAGCCTGACAGNGGTGNTGGATGGGGTGGTTGCAGTGACGCAGATGCCCTGGACATATAAGGAAATGATGNTATGAGCGGATGAATAATAATCAAATCATGGCTTCGGTGTTTTTCCGCCCATCAACTTTAAAATCTTTAAAGAAAGTCTTGGTCAGTCCCGTGAAGTGTCGCGCGCTGTATCTAAAAATAAGCGACTGCGTCGCTAAGNGTGGACTTACCCNCACCTCCCCGCATTCAAAACCNTTCCTCAGCAGAGTCGCTTGAAATATACGTTTGATTCCCGCATCTTAAGATGTCAGTTCAGNAAACAAAGAAACTGTTGTTATATGTGAAAACGCAAAACTTTCCTGAAAATGTGCAACATTTTATATTTTCACAGCAACTTTGATGAAGGCTACATTAGCTTCAATAGCACCTGATATTGAACAGCAGTGGATCACGAGGCCAGGCGATAAACATAAATCCTTCTTTGGGGTTATCGGAACTTTTCTAGCTTTATAAGTGCGGGAGAATTTCAAAGTCAAGCTCCGAACCTTCACTATATGGCAGAACAAAATCGACCACACTTTGAACTTTAAGCATTTAATTAATAAACGTCAAATGCAAACAACACAAGGCTTTTAGTTCATAGGCACAAAACAACATCAACATTTCTAGAAGCAATTACCAGATCGAATTGGCCAGCAACAACACGCGTACAACACACATACAACACGTGTTGTCCCAACATTAATCAACACACAAACAACACGTTTATAACACAGTGGATCTTAAACTCACTTGAAGTTGAATTTGCAGTTCATAAAGAATCGGAGAAGCAACCCGGGAGGAGCTGCGGGAACGCAGACTTGTCTCTGACAGTTGTGACGTAGCATTCTCGTCACGAGATATCTTTTTTATGACGTCAGTAACCTGAAAACAAGAGAGAAGCAATTTGCAATCATCGCCGTTCAATTGCAGCGCTACGGTCCTCATTTCAGGAACGGAAGCACCATTCGCAGACAGCTGCTGGTGGATGAGATTCATATTTGCATTCAAGAAAAACCAGAGCGTCCCGGACTATTGATCATCTCAAACACGCAGGTTTNTTATGGATTGCTGGAGCATTTTGAACACTTCCATTTCCTACTTTTCACCACAAGAAGAAAACCATCAAATGAATTACTCACTCAGCTCAATTTTGATTGTAAACAAACCACATAAACTATCAAGCATAGCATAAGATTCTGCTGTCCTTGTGTTCGCAACAAACAGAACGTAATCTTCATTTTTTTCGATCTCAATCTGTGCGAAAAAGCAATAATTATGGTTTTCTTCAACAACCGCGCATTTCCCAAGAAATGTTGAACAGCACGAAAAACTTCGAGAGAATGNTTTGGAAGTTATGAGGAGATCAACNAAGTTTCCAGGTGGCGAGGAATTAAAAATCTGGCCAGCTTTGAAACAAAACACTGAAAGTTCTATGACGCAACAATCACCTCGTTCATGAAAACCTCGTGGAAAAACACAAGTTGATTGAAGAGATCAGTTGTCAGGATGTGATCAAATCCACCGACCTTCACAGACACAGCTAAGTATTCCTCGTCTTTCACAGAAAATTTTTCATCTGCAAGTCGTGAACATTTGATTTCTAATGTTGGTGCAGAGGACATGGCATTGCAGCATAAATCGATGCCGTCGTTGATGAAAACCGAACAAAGAGTTGACCACTAATCCGTTCGCGATGCAAGCCAAGCAACAACGATTTTAAGAATTTCGTACAAAGCAAACATCTACGTCTGCTTGTCATGAAATGTACTGGTAAAAAAAGTTTCGAGAAAAAGAGCGCAGAAAATAAAAGGGCAACAAAATCCAGGCGGTGCGTGTTTCAAGTTCTGGACTAACCAGGAACTCTGCTGCACCCTCGAGGGGGGCTGTGGTCGAGGGGTGAAATCCTCAGCTCGCCTGACCCACGGATCGGAGGAAGGGGGATGGCAGTAGAGACAGGACCCACTCCAGGTTCATCGCTGGCCTGGTGCGAAGAACATCACGTTGTTGCCAAGTCACGCGTTCAATCTAACTATGAAACACAAGCTTTCTTGTTGACGTACCTCCGATGAAAATTGTAACGAGTGGTCCAAAAGATCAACGTAGAAATCCGCATCCGGACCAGTCCGTCCCTCCCCCCTGATGGCGTCACTTGTGCTGTAAGTTGCTTTGAGTGATGGGAGTAAGTTGACAGTTGCGTTGATCCCCTGCAGAGTGAGGCTGACCCTGCGATGAAAGTTTTGTTTAAAGTCCGGAACACAGTGCGCCAATGATGCAATAAACAAAACACAATCATCTTATGCAGTAAGTATGAGTCACAAGGGCTTGCAAGCGATAACATTACTTCGTTGTAGCTTGGGATCTTCAAAAATTTTTTCCAAATTCTAAAAATTTTTTGCGATACTACAAAGTAACAATCCACTTTCGAACTCGAACCCTTGTAACTTGCAGTGCATTCTATTTTTCAATAATGCTAAGCTGTGCAAGTTGCATGATCGAGATCCAGCACTGCTGGTTGAAATATCGTGCATATGACATCACACATATGACATCACTCTGTGCAGACATTGAACTATTTGCGACCTCATCAACTTTCAAGCTTCACGTCATAGCAAAATCACTCGACTGTGACAAGACGACGGTTCGCTTAAAATTGAATTGTGACCTCAATGACCCCACAAAGGTTACCTGAGGACAACCGGAAGCTCCGTGACGTCAGAGGAGTCTTGCGACAAGTCAATGATCGCAGTGATGGCGCTAGGGGTCATGGGGGTGGCTGGGACGGTTGTGGCGGCGGAGAGGGTTTCTGTGGGGTACACTGATGGCATCCCGTCGACAACATCGAAAGACCTTCAAATACAAACATCAACTTCAAGAAAAGATACATTCGACTCTTTCTGTCTATGAACAGCGTATGAATGGAGTTGTTGCAACTTCTATCCAATGTTAGAAAATCATTCAGGACTCGAACACTTTCACGAAATGCTGCTCAATCACACGAATTCCAGAATTGCACAACATTTGTCAGAAAAATAGGATTTCAACAGCAAAACTCAAAACTCAGCACATTTTATACGAAGTTTGTTTTTCAGGCCTTTCCATGTTTGATTGCTATACGAGTATGCCCAAATCTTTGAAGAGAAATGTACTTTATCTGTTAAAAGCCTGGTCCAAGCACCACAGGACACTCAGCTGTGTAGACACCAGAGTTGGAAAATAAGTTTCCAAAACCAACTGCACATCGCAGCGTTAGAAAGCATATGTTTCAGTGAACTGAGAGTGTGCTTTCCATGGAAACCTTCATAAGTATCAAAGCTTTCCAGCTTTCAGTCTCCCATTTACTTCTCACTGATGGGATTAAATCCAACCACAGCCGCCAACTCGATAATATCTCATCAATTTCATGTATAATCTTCACAGAAATGCGGTTGTTTTCAAGATGAACGGCAAAGAAGCTTCAAAAATTTCACTTGTAATTAAGCTTCGACAAAACGAACTGACTCACGACCGATAAATGGGAGTTTTCGCGAATTCCTCCATGTGCGTGGACAATTGCCTGGTACCACGTGACACGACGTCATGGAGTGATGACGGGTGTTGCGGCAGATCAACGATTATCAGGCCAATGGCAAGCGTACACGTGTTGCTTTCGTCACAATCGCGTTTGTGACACGTCGCAGCTTTCAGTTTACTTGAAGCCACTTCACAAGTGACGATCGTCTGTGATGAGGAAATGTGAAATATTTCTTACCCAGGTAACATTGCGCGGTCAATAAGTTCCCCTCAGTCTCGATTGAACGCATCGTGCTCAACTGCAGTGGAGGTCAGGTCTGGAAAAACTGCTTTTCTAAGACCGGTGCATTTTTAAGGTTTATCCGAAAAAAAACTTGCTTGTCAACTACAATCCATTGANTGACACGCCGTCAATTTAGTTGATATTGATTGACACGNCGTAAATTTAGTTGATATTGATTGATACGCCGTATAGCGCACAAAACCCATCTATTACAACTTCAATGGGACTAATAAACGATTCCACCATTGCTTTGAACGAAAATGGATAAAGAACCAACTGAAAAAACCTTGCACTTCAACCGTTTTTCGGCGTTACTTCACGAACATCACATTTGCAGGCGATGGATTTCAAAAACTTGGACAGTAAAAGGTGTTGATCGTAGACGGCGGCCCTGTGCGGGCTTTTTGGCCCCTGGCCCCCCAATTTGTCCTCAATTAACGCCATGTGAATGTCACAGCAACGATAACTATGATGCTGTCTTGTGAGTAAAGATTTTTTGTGAGTAACAGGCTGAAGTGTCGAAAAGACTGAATTTGAAGCTGCAAAATGTTGTTAAGATGCGTTCATCCAGTTTAAACAATTTCACCGAACCTTCTTAACATTTCCAGCATGTTCAGTGATGTCCGCTTCTATCTTCACAATCTCAGCATCCACATCGGACTTGGCCTGTTTCAAAGGCACGGCCGATGTCTGACTGTGGGAACCGGAAACACTGAGTTCATTGACGAGTGTTGACAGCTTCAATTGCCCGAACTCCGCCAGGAACTGAATCTGAGTTTGCAAAAGACAGGGAATGGGTCATTGGCGAGCGCTAAGTGTTTCGTAATGAAGAAGAAACGATTTTACGATGACTGTTCTTTTGCTGCTTATAATGACTTACTCAATTTCAATGTTGTGAAAACTATACTTTTTGTTGATGATGTGGTTGCTGTAGAGAAGTGCCAGTAATTCCGAAAAACTAAAAAACTCGACTGCCTGTGCAATGCTAAAGTAACTGATTGGGTACCTGCAAACTCTCACTAAACGTTTCTACAGTAAAGTATATGTCGATCACAAACATAGATGTTAAGACAGATTCCTTTTAACATATATGTAAACAGGCATTCGTATTGAATGACTTATGTGTTACATGCATCTTGGTGTAACTGTAGATCAAAAACTTACATAGAAAGAGATCTGTAACAGTTGTGTTGTAAATCCAAATATATCGGTGTAATGTACAACGTTATATATTATGTGAATAACCAAGCACTTCGCATAATATAGCACAGCCTTGTAAAGTCACGAATACAGTATGGTAGTATGGCCTGCGAAAGAGCCGCTTCATGCCACCTAACAACAAGATCGGTTGTTTTAGTCAGGGCTGTAGAGAGGGGATTTGGAGATGTTTTGAGGCCGGGGGCATTTTTTCTATTTAACTGCTGGTTGACTGAATCTAGAGATTAAAAGAATAAACCGTGCTTAGAACTTTTTACAGCTCAATATAAACGAATGTGATGTTGGGGCACTTGAAACATGGTTGGTATTGTTCGTTTTGCTTGCATGTGTGCATTGACCAAGTGCATTAATTCTATACTGCGGTCATTACTCAAGTAGTTTCATGAGGTATTGCTGCCATCTTTTACTTAATTTGCTTTAGCTGAGTTCAACTACAAATCAATTGTATTCCTACAATGCATTGGACTCTCGTATAGAGAAGTGGAATGCCTTTGGTTTCCAGCCGCATTGTGAATCGTGTTTCTACTGCGCAGCAAACGAATTTCCGATCTTACGCATGAATCATACGTTGACTGAAAATGCATTTCCCATATGAGCGGTTGGACTCTTCTTGCTCAGCCTGATCACATTCTGTGATACACATTACAGCACTGCACTATATTTGCATCTCCAGCTATCACTTCATCTACAACACATGTGAAAACTAAAGTTAAACCAATTTCTTCTGGTTTTTAAAATTGCTTGGATCGCATTTTACTTCCATAAACCATGTAACCGCATTACGCATATTGAACTCTATGCTCAGAGCAACAGACTTTTACTTACATATATAAGCTGCTTCATCTACACTATAAGCAGCTTCGTGCTTGGGAGGTCTGCAGCCTAAATGACCCCTGGTCCTTCGCATCCTCCCATTTCCCCATGCATTTTTTAAATCGATGTACTTGGAAGGAATGGCAGCACTATATACAGCGGTGCTAAACATTGTAACAACCCCTTCTTTGGCGTTATCTAAGCTTGTGTTCTTTCATCTACTTGTGTGTTTTTGTTAGCGCCATGCGTGCGTGTTTTGTGCTTCGTTGGGTGTGAAGGCAGCAAACAAACTTTAAACAAAAATATTCGGTTTTCGGTAAAAAAGCGGTGAGAAAACTTTATCACAATCAAGCAACCTTTGCCACTGTCAGTTTTGCTGAGGCTGCCAATGAAAGGTAGGGTTGTTGGATGAAGCTCGATGATCGCCTGGGTATGGACGGCGGTTCCACCCCCCGACCTGTCTCGTCCACCATCCGGAACTCGTCTGCATCTGAATTATGACGAAACAATACAAAAATAAACAAAGAGTTTGCAAAACAGTTCCAACAGGAATCTCCTGCACAGAAGAAAGTTCAGCATAAATGGATTGGTGTGTTAATTAAAACAAAACAATTACAAATTGTCGCAAAACTCTACTATGTTTAAATCAAGTTGAAACCGTACGGGTTGACAATAAGAAGGCAGTGATCAAACAAAATCAGCCTCAATGTTTTCAAAGTTTATGACTCAGCGTTTTTTCAATCACAACGAACACCAACCGTTAAAAGACGAACTTCTCAGAGCAGAGAACCCCGCCCTTGCGCTGTGTAGGTCGATTATCTTGTAGAGTATCTGAGAACAAGGATGCAACAGTCATGGCTTGCAATCCAAGCCACAGTTAAAGTAGGACTGGTTTTTCATTTTCTCCGGCAGAACATCCAGGAAACATTTACAGGGATTGAAAGTAAAACAACATGAAAATTACATCACCGCATTTTCAAAACAAATATCAATCCAGAGTATTTGCTTAGTATTGCTGACACGTTCAACATTTATACAAATCTTTAGGTGTCGGAACAGGTATTCTTCAATTCCGTTCGCCAGGTTTAAACTCGAGTTGTTGTGAAAACGTGTGAAGTCATGTTGATGACCTGTGTCTCTGAGCAATGCGGTCAGAAACATTGAGGATAACCATTCGAGCCCACAGCAATCAATTAATGGCAAACATTAAGACCAAAACCTTCGGTTCACTTAAAAACTGTCCAAATTTTTCAGTTTCTAACTCGAGTGGCTTTACCGTGTTGCCCGGGGATTGAACTCTGAAGCACAGGGGAGGGAGCGTTGCCCAAACGTTTCGAAAAAAGCGAGTTCTTTTACTTTCGGATGTTTTTGAAACTTTTTTATTTTTTGATGTGTCGCCAAACCGCCGACATTTATGTTGTCACCTTTGGGAGATTGCCAACAGAACAGTTTCCCGGTTTTCTTGGCTGCAGCATGCCAAGGGTCCTTCCCTTCAACACCCCCACTTTTTCGCCCCAAGTTCTCGTATCCACCAGGGCTGAACCTCACGAAAGACTGAATGGAGGCAACGACAGTCTTGGTCAGCTGCGAACAACACTTCTGCGAAATGGCGACCAAAACAAGGATAGAACCTGCGACAAACCTGCCACGAATACGCCAGAGCTTCGCTTTCAGAGGATGACGACCCGGACTCTACGTCAGCGAACAGGGAGTTGTAACGGCGAGCTGATGACGTATGCGAGAGATGACGTCGAAACATCGTCGGTCTGTCAATGAAGTGTTAGCCAAAACCTGGGCAGGCTATGATTTCCCTCGGATCCGATCAAAACTTTAAAACGAACGACCAACAACACACACCCCAAGAACACACCCCAACAACACATCAACAACAACATACTCCAAACAACACATCCCCCAATAACATATCCACCAACAACATATCCCCCAACAACACACCCCAACAACACACCCAAAAAAGCACATCCCCCAACCTTGCTGCAGCTTCGGACGAGAAGCTGTGTCCGCTCATGTTCGTGACGTTCGATATTGTTCTTTTGTGGGTCAACATGGGGTCTGGTGAGACGGATCCTTCAGTGTATCTGTTGACCTGAACAGTGCATTGTGATGAAACAATGTCTCCTTTAACAAACACAAGACCAGATACAGTTATATTTAAATGTAAACACTCTTAACAAAACTGCGGTTAAGCGTGGAAAAGAAGATGCAGAAAATGAAAACATACGCCAGTAAGTTCAATGGACAACGACAGTAAACTCAGACTTCAGTTGTTCACTCCGAATAATTATTTCAGTTAATGCAACTAAGCAGGCTCAAAATGTTTCCAACCTCTAAATCATTTTACAAATAACCTACAACGGAGGTTGAATGGGTTTGTCTAAAATATTCATAAAATAAACACTCCAGCCGAGTTTGAGTTCATGTTACTGCCAAAAATATAGATAAATGCGTATATCCACAAAAAGATTAGACTTCAATTCACAGCAATATTTCATTGCCAAACGTAATGACGTTCTAAACCAGTGGTTAATGACGTTCTAAACCAGTGGTTCTTAATGACGTTCTAAACCAGTGGTTCTCAAAGTGGTCGATATCGACCCCCAGGGGTCAATTGGACCATCCAAGGGATAGATAAATAGTCACGGGGTCGAATGGGGGTTACTGAATGGCCAAGGGGTCAATGATGAACTGCTGGGGTCTACTGGAGAATTGAAGCCTCCAATTCAAAATTGTTGTTAATCTGGCAAGGAATGCAAATTGCAAACGGCGTTTTTCAACAAATCAAACAAAATTAAGAGGGCTGATCAAAGCTCAGCTTAAGCAGTTTAAAAGTACAGTACATTCGATTTGAATAGTTTTTTATTAAATCATCCATTGTGATGACATGATGAAAACTGTTCTGTTTGTTACGTCACAAACAACATTGTAGTGCATGTGTCGCAGCAACTGTTGCGCTAGGCCACGGGGTCTACAGAAAATTGTATACTTTCACTGGGGGTCAACGTGCAGAAAAGTTTGAGAACCACTGTTCTAACAAAAAAAGGGATAACAATGTTATTGAACATTACCAGTATATCCGTTTGTGCCTGTTGGATTGCATCACTGCACTGGATGAACTGGTGGATTAATCTGACCAATGCGATGTCGACACGTTGGGTCACGTGTTTTAGCGAAAGGTTGAGCTTTACTGAAAGAGTTGATCTGTAAAAATNAAATTAACATAAGATATTTCGGAAACCAGTGNATTTAAGACAAATACTCATNTATGCCATTGAAACAGATCAAAAAGATACTTTGACTTGGCTTCTGCCTTCCATGACGAAGATTCCAGAAGTCCGATATTCTTATTATTGTTCTTGTTGCTGCCTTGAAATTTACTTTTCTTCTTCCCATTTTTACCGGAGTTTTCGTCCCCATCAGTTACTCTGAAAAAAAAAACACATTCTGTTACGCGTCAAAGCGAATGAAGGCGGAAAACACTGTATCGCGGAAACAGCAGCGAATCACAAGCAATCCATGCAAACCATTCGCCGCGTATGAACCCAAGTTGTCCAAAGGAGGACGACATGCAAGAAAAGAAATTAAAGCGAAGTGAAATGTTACGAGTTAGAAATGTTGAAATATGCTATGA
>JGI24159J19872_10002142_pt1 | contig 23111 bp, 17 predicted proteins | sample Ectturendosymbi4_FD_19872 | JGI IMG/M metagenome (IMG submission 19872) | reverse complement strand
GATTTTCTTTAAGTCTTTCATCTTGCCCCATGTGATAGGCATTTCACTTTGGGTGGTTTCCTTATTCTGCTCCTTGCAGCTATCGCATAGCCATTGCAACACGTTATGTCAACCATAGTCGTCACGAAATGTCTCATATTGTCCACTCGACATTCCAACACATCTGCAGTGGTACCATTTTGTGCACTCTCCATCACACTGCAGGGCCTACTGTTTGTCGAAGACAGTGTCCTGACACACTCCACATTTATTCATCCTGGCTGCCCCAGCGGCCTTTCAGACAAGTAGCTTTAGCTTAAATCTACATTATATTTCTGAAACTTATTCAAATAGAATCTTCTATAATAGCGTAGTAAAGCTGTTTTTCTTTTTTTTGTGATACCCTCTTTGATTCTTTCATCTCTATTCCATTGAAGATCAGTGAATATAGGCCTATTCTCATATAATATATCACGGTTTGGATTTGTTCTGTAATATTCAACCTGTGGGGTTTTTTGCTGAAAAATATATCATTTTTGGTGAGACATTTTGGTCACTGAGATATTTCGGTCATAATTGTCTCCCAGTTGTGTTAAAACTAGCAGTGTTGCCAGTGCTGTTTTTCACGAGATCTGTGGTTTTTCTGTTTCATCTTCTGGGTTGTTTTTGACCCTGCTCTGGTAAAACTTGCTCTGGTAAAAAAAGGCAGTGTCTATTTTGCCGCCAAGATGGCAGCAAAAGGCTTGGTAGAAAAGAAGTAAATATAACTAGTAAAAGATAAACCTACAACCAAACCCTAACCGCAGCCTTAAGCTAACCTTAATCCTAACCTAACACTAAGCTAACCTAATGCTAAGCTAACACTAACAGTAACCCTAACATAACAATACTAACCCCTAAAGGTAACACCTAAGCGGAGCCTGGAAAAAAGTAAAGAAAAAACAAAATGAAAGTCGGCAAGCCGAGAGTCGAACCGCCAACCATTGGCATAGCAGTCGTAACACCTTACCATTACACCATGAGCAGGACAGCGTGTTCCTGACAAAGCGACCTTTTTGTTTGTATTGCATCATGCCACGAGACCGAATGTTCGACTGCCGGCACAATAGCTCCAGCTGATCTGTTGCCGCTAACATCTTGGCGGGTAAAATAGACACTACCTTTTAAGTTTTAGAATTGTATGTTGTATTCTGTATTTTCTATGCAAGATTAGAGTAGTTTCACAGGCGTAATGTGCAGAAATGCCAGAGTCAACCGAGTGCAGATGAGTAGGACTAGGCTTAACCAAATTGTTTGAAATATAATCAGTGATTTACAGATTAAGCACTGACTAGGCATAGGTAGGTAAGCACTCTAATCTATCACTGATATGTCAGTGGCTGCTTGTGCATGATTTTAGAATGCTTTTTTCAGTTTTGAAGAGGCTGTGGTTGAGAATCTGTTCATTGTTTTACAGGCGCATTGTGAGATCTGTATGAATAGTCTGCTGACGAAAAATCATTATTTCGAACGGATACATTATTGTAATGTATCCATTCAACGAATACAGCTAGCGTGATTGTGAAATTATAATTGCTACTTGAAAAAAAGTTATATCGTATATTGCTAATACCATTACAAACCACAAAAATGATATTATCATCGAAAAAATTAGAGAAATAACTTGTACGCTAAGTTGTTGTCCTTATTATTAGTGAACACTGTGCAAGTCAAACAGTCTATAGCTTTGGTATTAAACAGTGTTCTAGTAAGTGTCAAGTTACAAGTACATGAAAAACAAAATAAGCAAGGTTAGCCTATCGGAGGACTGAAGAGTACAGTATTTAGTTCTATAAATATTATTATTTCATTCATACGATACTGCCATGACCCATGACATATATCTGCCTATTGCGCACCTAATCTTAGTACCATGACATTGGCACCACTATCCCACTTTATAAAATTGTGGGTCTAGGAATGAAATTGAAGTCAATGTCTGTGAGACCTTAGAGGTGAGCGTCAAGCCGTTTACCTCGAAAGCCTTTGCAAAAAGGATGCTACTCAGCAGTGCAAATCTGAGCTTTGTTCTACATGACAGATGCATATGGCTCTCTTCGTTTTTCAGCTATTTTTTCAGCCAGTCTTTTGTTGACTCTGATACATTCCGGTGCCATCCCTCTACTTGTTGTGAAGATAAGGGGATTGAACACACCTATAACTAGCTCAAGGGACCCCAATCGTATTGGTCCAGTAAGCATACTGAGAAATTGTTTGAAGAGCTTCATCATGTGTGCTAGCAATGTTTTTTGCACAATGAAGTGAATGTTTCACACAAGAACTTATTACATGCGTTATGGTTTTCATACACTGTAGGCAATATTATGTAGAAAAGCAAATACTAGCAAATTGAACAGAAAGATGTTCACTTAATAAATTGATGTACAACATGCAAAATTGGATTTTTACAAAGCCCATAATTTTTTGAAAGTTTAGGAAACCCTTATGTTCACATTTAAACACTGCAGTTAATGAGTTGCCATTTTTTATTTAAGACAGGCTGTTCCGCTAATGCTTAGCATAAAGCTATGGCTACAAATTTTGCTCATAAAGCTTACCTTTATAAACTGTTCGAAAAAATTTGAAAACAAGCAATGTGGAAGCTTCATGAAATTAGAAAGAAAATAACATGAAAAATAAATGCATTGTCAAAAAGTATTCTTTTAAAAAATGTTATTTGAAAATCCTGTGCCATTGCATATCTACTTATGAAGTACGACACACCCTGGATCTGTCACCGTTGAAAAAATTGCTGGTATTTTCTCAAAACACATCTGTCAGCCCTAATTTCATACTTTTCAACAGTGTCCTTGGAAGTGCCACAAATTTACAATAAGTGGTTGTTTTATTTTTCCTTCGAGCATTATTCTGGAAAAATCCTTATGTTCGTCTTTCTATTGACATGAAACGTCATAGGAAGAAGTATTGCATTTAATAGAGAATCTCTCGGAAGGTAAAGCTGTAAGTGGAAATGATATACCAACTAAGGTTATTAAGTTGTCCAAGTTTGTTCTAGTGCCAATTCTTGCACATATTTTTAATAAGTGCATTAACGAATGTTTTTATCCTGATTGTCTAAAAGTGGCCAAGGTTATACATATGTACAAATCTGGAGAACAAAATATTTGCTTTATTATCAGCCAATATCTATTTTGCAACAGTTGAATAAAACTATTGAAAGAATTCTATATGACGGTGTAATTTTATCTACAGGAATATAAGTTATTATCCAAATATCAATTTGGTAACAAGCCTAATATAAACTATTACATATAGCAATTTAGATGTCACATTACACTTCTGCATAAGTCTCTCACTGGGTTCCCACACCGTAGTGAAAGTATTGAATTTCAAAATTGGTTTTCAAGACCTTGACAAAGTATTGAATTTGGCCAAAATGTACATAAAGTATTGAAAAAGCGTGGAAATTTCAAATGGAAAAGAAATTTGATGTATCTGAGCAGAATTTCACTGAAGGCAAAGCACTTCATTATTCATGCAGTCTTATGCAATGTGCAAAATTGAGTCTCATGATTAAGAATTTGGCGTGAAGTAGGAAATTCATCCCGAAGCTTTTTGTCTGACACTCTTCAAGGGATATCGTCTTCTGACAGTTTCGGCTAAAAAAAAACAATCCTATCTTTTTTCTCTTACAAATTCTTCACTTATCAGAGCAGGCATACCACTTATGAGAGCATTTAGACGTGTAGCAGCACCATGGCTTGCACGCAGTTAGCGCATGAGAAATCCATAAAATGCAGAAAGTTAACGCAAGAGTGAACAGTGTCTACCACAACAGCTACTGTGCAATACATTATGACAAAAATATTGCAAAAATACAGTCTTTTCTTTTTACAATACTGTGTACAGTGCTCACAATGAGAATAAAATACAGTGCCCTGGTATTGATATGGTGAACCCCTAGTGTGAATGACGCCCTATTTTTATTGCAAGAACTTCTCATCGTATAAAAGAGCAACTGTTTATTAGAGCAGGTTTTGCTATTCCTGAGGGTGCTCTATTAAGCGGTTTCCACTGTATTGAAAAGGTGTTCAAAAGTATGGAAAATTATTTTTTTAAATGTGTGGGAACTATGCCCTCAATATTCTGAAAATTCACGATATTTATAAATTTGAATTAACTTGTAACTGATGCATAAGTTTCATCATGAACTGTTGCCAATATCATTTAGAGATTTGTTTCAGAAAACGGCGGACATTCATTGTCATAATACAAGATATGCAACCAACGAAAACTGTTTCATACAACAAGTTCAACAAACACTGGTAAAAAATCAATTTCTCATTGAAGAGCTAATCTTTGGGCAAATGTAGAATAACAATTCAAAGATAAATTCCACAGCACCTTTAGCGAGCACTGCCAGTCATTTCTATTGTTGCAATATTAATGAATTGCTGAAAGATTTACTACGGGATACATCTTGTTAAATTTGTAATAAAAATACAATCACTTCATCTCTCTTATCATATACGCATACATTTGATATGCATATAAGAAATGCATGCATTTCTTTATTGCTTGGGTGGTTTGTAGCGTGGCACTTGGCATTTTGTAGAAAGGCATTTGAACTATTTCCATGGTCCTAATCTCAGGTTTGTTTCACTGTTATGTGTGTCTTTGTTTTTACTGTAATATTACATCTAGCTATCACCAAGCAGTTTCATTGTGCTGGGCCACTTCGACTCGATAACCGCTTGTTTGTTTTCTGAAATAAAGACAACTCATGTTCAGTACAATGCTTATATATTGGGAAGTTGCTTCTTCTACATCGCCAGTAGCTTTGTCTTGTATGTGTTGGGGTGTGTGTAATTCACCTTGAGTATGTATGCTCGAAGTTTTCTTACAGCCATTGCATGTGTTTTGTTTTCTTTGTGTGAAGTTTTGCATGTGTTTCTTTGCATCTTGTGGGCCTTGCAGCTAAAGTAAAATGAATGAATAATAGCCCCCAATTTTTGCTGCAGTTGAAAAATCCTATTTGATCAGATGCTTCAGATATTAGTGGTTTCCTGCTATTCCTCTGGGGTGAAGCATAAAATTTTTTGTCACTGGACAAGCTTTTCAATTGCTTCATTGACCTGTGTTTGATTGTGTTTATTTCTCATATTGCCCCATGTAATGGATGTTATTTTTAGTCCATGTTTAGTAAGCCTCCTAACATTTCCAAGATTTTGACAGCCTAAACATATCCATTGTGATTATCTGTCGAGATTAATGGTCTTTAGTTCCTTTTTTGTTTGAGCAGAAGCATCATGGAACCATTAGCCACAAGTCCCATCACATTAAATCATACGTGGATCACCACTGCCTTCTTAGCACACGCCGTACTTCTGAAGTCCTATTCTCCAGTGGCCATTGCTATTGAGTCATTTAGGAATTCCATTGGTTTTTACATGCATATTCATTTTTTGTGAACACCTTACCTCATTGAAAAAGCATCATCATTCATTCGTATCATTATTACTAATTATGATTTTTATGAAATTTCAATATTAGCGTAAAGTCACTAGGCAGTGTACATTTTGCTTCATGAGGCAAAGGCACTGCTGGAGCTATTTTGCCACCAGCTGAACATGAAAGGTTGAAGTAGTAACATGAAAAGTTCAGAATGCATCATCTGCTTAGTTGACTGTGAAATCTGCAATGGCTCAGTTCAACATTCATGGACGTAAGTATTGTAATGGTTTCAGTACTGGCAAGGTTTTAGCACCTTGACTGCGTTGCATAAACTGTAGGCCAACTGAAATCTTGAAAACTAAGCTTGAAACCCTAAACATATATTATAGCAGTTCAGCTGCGATGCTTACAGAAACTAATCTTTGTAAAAAAAGCTGGCTTGTCATTCATTCTGCACCCTTTACCCATGTCGATTCGTCACAATGTTGTATGCTAGTTCAGGGGTGGGCAAACATTTTCTGTGGAGGGCCACATTGAAGATTTTATTGCTACCGGGGGCTGCATGCTCGTATCACATATATTACATATACAATCACATTAGTTAGCACAAAATGAAGGTAACAATAGTCACTTCCGGTTGAGTAAAAATGCGGTTTCGAATGAAACGTGTGGGAAAAAACTTGATAATTCTAATCTGAACAATAAAATTACTTTAACATAGACTCCACGTACATACTATCTATGCATGTGTGGCTGCCCTGTGGGCTGCACAAAATGCCCTCGCGGGCTGTAGTTTGCCCACCTCTGTGCTAGTTGATTAACAAATGATCATGCAATAATTTTATAAGGAATTAGTGTTTGACTACGATTTCAAAGGATGCCGTTTCTCCCCTTGAAGTAATCATGAGTCGAATCATCTCCTGTGATCTACCTGCTCTTAAACCTCATTGATATTCTATATTAAAACTTCAACTACAGTAATGTACTGAATTATTTTGCTGTTACACAGAGCCAAGAATTTGAGGTAAAAAATTTGGTGTTAAATTTTTTGTGTACTTCTGGATATATGTTGGGTTCTATGGTAAAATAGAGTAAACAGATTTAATTGTGAAAAAATGGACATGGATCTTCAAGTTAATGTGCAAAGGAATGCAACAAATTCTAACAAGCCTCTTGAGCAGTTCTTGCTACTTGCAAAAACTGCTCGTGGTGCAGCATTGAGAACATTAGTTGAACAGGTCTTGGAAGCTCCTGATATATATGTTTTTGGTGACCTGTTGGAGTTGGCTTGTGTTCAAGAGGTATGTTTTCAATGTGTTTGCTTATGGACATTTTGTAAGATTTGATGCAGTGCTTCTTGCAGTCAATGTGTGTGAATAAATGATTGTCTCGACATCCCAGTGTTTGTGACAGGCCAAACAATCATAACTTCGGTTTAAGAATAGCTGAATTATAGCTGTTCTTTTTATTTTGTGAGTAAACTTGTTGCAATTGGAGAGCCTGGGCGACAAGTGCATAAAGCTTCACACTGTGGCAGCAAGCAACAATAAAGTTCACATGCTGTGCTCACTCGATTAGTGCTTGTTGACACAACATACACATACTATAGATGGTATTCTTAGCACACATCCCATCCATGGTGTGACTCCACATTGACTGCACAGCTTCATCAGTCCCAAATCTAGAATGATAAAGATATCTATGTTTAATGCACACCCTGTGTTGTGATGACCTGTTTAACCCATGCTCTTGGACAGAAGCATTCTTGTACAAAAAGAGTGTTACATATGTAGCGATTTTGCTTTTATCATAAATTAACCAATACAAGTTATATGTTTCTGGTGCAAAACAACCATTTTTTCTTCATAGTTCAATGGTCATGGTGTATGTAAAAGAATCAATTGTACCATTTACTACTTTATTTAATCTGATCTTTACTATTTCTAAAAGGCAAGCTGACGATGAGGGGGTTTGATTCATAGCATTCACTGAAAATCTGCTTTTTGACTAGATTTAGTGTGAAAACATATAATTGTAGCAACTGCATCAAAGCAAGCTTCATATTCTTACCTTTGACTTTTGCAAATATTATGGAGATTTTGCCTGTTTGAAACTTTAACATCCATGGATTTGATGAAGGTACATTTTTTGTTTGTGTGTGTCTGTTTCCCAAATAAAATGAATGAATGAGTATACTTCTTGAGCTTAGTGCTGCTGACATTACTGGAGTATACTGAAAGGAAGAAAACACTCTATACTTTGTAGGTATTTTGTACCAAATATTGCTACTTAAAAATTAGTTCTAGTGTGGAAGTTGTTTAGATGTTCGGTGTGACTTGTGATAGACAGGCTGCTTGGTTTTTAGTTCTCGATTCAGTTTTGTACATTCTGCAATGTGGTGCTTGTCATATCTATAAAATCCTTTAAATCAGTTATTAACAAAGTAAAGTGTTGGAAAGAATTTATGTGCATTTAAGTCCATTGAAGTTTTGCCATTTTTATCAAGCAGGCATGATAGGTAAACAGTTCTACGTTACATATGATGAAATGGCTGTGAACATAAATAGAAAGTTGTACTAGTGTATTGTGTGAAGCAGACTGTGGGCAACTGAAAGTTGAACTTGTATAAAAGGTGTATGTGTGCTGTGCTGTGTAGATGGAAATTGATCCAGAGGGGAGCAAGTATTTGAAACTGTTGAACATATTCACTTATGGAAGATACAAAGATTACACCTTGCAAGCTGCTCAGCTTCCACTTTTGTCACCACCAATGTCAAAAAAATTACGACAATTAACTATTGTTAGCTTAGCTGCAGAAACAAAGGTAAGAGTATTGTTTAAATTATCAAGTTTATTTGTAAAATTACTATATTATGAGTGAGGTTGGAAGCATTTTCTGTGTGAATTTTTATGAGTCAACTATTTCAATTTGACTTAATGGAAGGGTGAATATTGGCTAATCCAGGGGTTCCCAACCTGGGGTACATGTATCCCCAGGGGTACATTTGCTTATCCGAAGGGGTACGTGTTAAGGTTAGCAATAGACGAGAAAGTGTATTTGCATATTATTTATTTCCAAATATTTATACATATATCAGTGATCAATATTTTCAAAAATAATAATGCGTTCATTGTTAAATATACATATGAAAAACCATGATAAAATATTTTGTCATAAGAAATTTTAGCGGTACATGTTCATCTATCGAAATGGTAACAGGTACATGCTTATCTGTTGAAACGCTAGAGGGGTACACGGTTAGAGAAAGGTTGGGAACCCTTGGGCTAATCAGCATGCTGCTCAAAAGTAATGCAGTATGCTTGCTATATTGATTGATTTTGTGTAAGGGTAGTGATAGGGCTTCCATTAACTCAACATAAAAATTTTTGAGACATTTATTTGTTTGTTAATCTCTTTTTCCAAGCAATGTTAGGTAGTTTTGATGTCAAAAATATAGCAAAATAAATCACCAGTAGACTTCACCGTTTGAAAGTGGGCCTGGTGGTGACTGCTGCAAGTTCAACATAAGTCATGGAAAAGACCATAAATTTTTTTCATCTATCGTAGCTTTCTGACTTGGGTGCCACAAGCAATGCTTTAAACATTTCAAATATTTGATTGAAAAATAGGGCAATTTTACAAGAAAGCAACTACAACTAATGGTAATAACCAGAAAAAAATTGATTTACGTCAGTGGGTGCAGAATTAAAAAAGTACAATTTCCAAGTCAAGCTTTGCTTAAAGCAGGGATTTACTGACTAGTAAATCTTTTTTTGCAAACATGCAGTACATCCCTTATTCGATCCTTCTGGAAGAACTTGCTTTGGAAAATATTAGAGAACTAGAGGATTTACTTATTTCTGCAATCTATTCGAATGTGGTGCGTGGCAGACTGGACCAGCAAAACTCAAGGTTGAGATGAAAGTCAGAGCTTTGCTATTGTGAATGTAACTTTGCTACTTGACGTTTACTAAGCTTCATGTCTTCTTTTTAGTGTAGAAGATTTCCATTGCTTTTTTTATTAAAACATTTGCTTGTGTAAGTTGGGTTTTGAAACATAGCTCACATGATTTCATAAATCATTTGTGCAAACACGTTGCAGTGTGTATTAAATACATAACCCTTTCCTGCTAGAACTGCCAAATTACACTGCACATGTGTGAAAGTTTTATAGAAGTGAACTAGTTGAGCAAACTCACCTATACATAAGATGGTCTGAATTGGGTTCTTGGGGAGTTGTAGGGATGCTAATCAAACTGCCAGTGCTTCCTTAAAAGCTACGAATTTGCTGACATCTGCACAAAGGTGACAGAAGTAAAAGTTTCCTTTAAAAAAGTGGTTTCTAACAAGCAACTAACAGTTATTCTGAAACCACCCTGAGATACCTCTTCTGTTCACACAAAATAAGATGCTTTCATGCCACACCCCAAGTAGGAATTTCATTAGATTTGCATTTTGCTGAGTTTTAATATATCCTGGTAAAGACCGATAGACGTGAGCAAACCTTGATAGAAAGGTGTGTGTTTGATAATAAATAATTGTGGTTAAGAGCTTTCAACAACATGCAAGTGTTGCATGTCCTTGTTTGTTGAAGGCTTGAGGTTGACTGGACTATAGGCCGCGACTTACGATCCGAAGATGTTGATTACATCATTGATACGTTATCATCATGGTAAGCTTGTGTTGTTACTGAGTGTAGATACTAAACTTGTGACTAGTGGAAGCCCTTTCATGTGTCTGGTGTTTGAAAATAACAGTACCGTGTTAAATGTGAATTTGTGATACTTGCAGACAATCTTTGCCTTTTTTTCTTGTGTCATATTTGAATCAATCAAACATGACTCGTCAAAGATTTTTAATTGAAATTTATACAAATTTTCACAAATCAGCATTGATGTTTTGGTCTTGGTTTGCTACATGTGTTGTAGTATAGACCAGTGGTGCCCAACTTGGCGTCCTGCTAAGGTGATGCAGGAGACCAGTAAAAGCCTTTTCAATACAATGCATGATAACATTGGTATTTGCAACAGCTGTCTGGGATGGTGCAAACGGAGAGTTGAGCTCAAGCATCACGGATAAAAAGTCAGAAAGTATTACCACAAGACCAGAGAGCCACCTCAGTAGCCCTGCAGTTGCTACTGCTTATCATACATCAATTCTACTTCTTACCATTTGTTTTACAGCAGTGTAGTTTTGGGTAGCAATTGCACTGCCAAAGATGATTTCATTTTCCTGATTCATAATCTGACATCAGACTTTCTTGATTATGTCGCATGTTTGAGGCATTTCCTTTTTTTGAACTAAACGGTATCAAGTCAAGTTAGGGGAGCCAATCAAGGAGATCAACACCGAAGGGGTCTGCAAGCAGGAAAGGCTTGGTACCACTGTTTGAAACGATTGTGTGTTTGTCTGATGCATATTACAATGCTCAGGTAATTTAACACATGCCAATACTAAAAGCCTGTTTCACCAGCAAGAAGTTCTTGGAGAAGAATAACGTTTCTGCAGCACTGCGTAGTCAACTGCGCCCTTGCATTTTCCGTTCAACAATTTGATTTGTCTAGAATGATAGAATCAATGAAAATGCTTGTCCACGCGCTTTTTCGCCGACACGTTGGTAACAGTACATAGTGGTGGCTACGAACAGCAACACATAGGACCAAACAACTTTAGGTAAGTTGCCAGATGCACTTGAAAGTGAAAACTTGGTTATGTTTTTCGTAGTTATTTCAAAGTGAAAGCGTGCTTAGTGGTAAAATGAAGCATTTCAAAGACTTTTGGGTACGTTCGGAGAAGAGAAACTGTTACGAATCGGCTAAAACACCCCTTGCGTTTAAACAAAAACCTAATCTTGCCACACACCCCATGACAATCCCGCGCTTTTTCTTTGTCAGGTGTTCAAGCTGCGAAACAATTTTACGGAGCATCGGATCGCAAGTTGTCAGCGCTAACACTTATCTGAGCGAGGACGCCGCCAAGAAAGCTCAAATCAATACCGAGGTAACAAGCGCCGGGTCTCGAGCGAAGGCCCGTCTACACTGTGGACAGGCAAAGGCGTAGCCAGGGGGAGCCATGCCCCCCAAAAAATGTTTAGCATATCTAGTCACGTTGTGCTTGTGAAGCGGGGTCCCAAACAAAAAGGGTGTTGCTCGTCTAAAGGCAACATTTTGGCCACCCCCCAAAAAGATTTTGGGCTGGCCACGACACTGAGGACGGGCCAGAAGATGCCAGGAGCAATCAATTGTTTGTTTCATTGCGTTGCGACTCCAGGTCGCAATAAAACAAAGGATTGCCACCACTGGCAATTCCTGGCACGCCCCCCCCCAATGTAGACGGACTTTAAGGTTTTCGGGAACACATTAAACGGCAGATTTCCTTGTCTGCGCGTGCGGTAGTTGTGTCCCGAACAGTACTATATGTTAAAAAACAAACAGTGGACTCTTTGACTACTAACGTGATGCTGTTATATCTTTTTGGCAAATTTTCGTTACTCAGCGGAAGATGTTGAGGAAAACGAAGTTTTTCTGCCATCGCGGCAGCCTCACGTGACCCCTTCGATACGCTTGACTGAGCATGTCGACTGCGCATTAATTCAGTCACACATTGGCGCAGGTCGTCAACATCCTGAGCACAATAAAGAAGGCGAGTGAGCACGAGCTCGCGCTGCCGCAGCAGTCGGACTCGCACTTGTCGCTGCAGTCGGCGCAGTATCCCATGCCGTCGTCCGGCAGCGACGCCAAGTCGCGGAAGTCGAAAGCCAAGGGGTGAGTGCGTGTTGACGCCGACTGGTGAGAGTTATACGTGTTGGCGCCGGCTGGTGAGTGAGTTTGGTGCGTGCAGATGCGCGCAGCACAAGCGAGACTAACGCAAACTCGTCTTCGGAGGCAGGGACGCCGGAACAGCGGTAGGCAGTGGCCTAACTAATGGGGGCCAGACGGGCAAATCGCCCCCCACTGGCAAGCTGAATGTAAAAACCGGGCCCTCACTTATGTTTCGGTGTTGGTATTGTTTTGGTTTTGTTGTTTTTTGCGTTTTTTCGGAGTGTTTTCCGGTGATTTGGGGCTTTAGTATAGACATCAACATCTGGATTCACCATCATTTCTCAAGTTTTTTTCTGAGTGTTGACCAGTGGGCCCCTTTCAGCTGAGTTTTCCCCCTGGCTCAATCAAACCTCTAGTTGTTGGCGGCAGGGACGGGGAGGCAGCAAGAAGTTCAGGGCAATGGAAACTTGTAAAAAAACAAAAAATTCTTTACAGATTTAGCTTGTTTCTGTTCAGTAGCCGTATTGACGACCTCGAAAATAACAACAGAAATTGTTAAAAAAACATTCTGAATTTTCTGGGTGAGCGAATAGCTGTGATTTCGGTACTTATTTTGCCTTTTGCGTGAAGTTTTTTTTACGCCTACCTTGGCTGTTCGTATTGTCGGTAAACAATGGCCGCCGCCCTTAGTTCGCAATTAATTGACTGCGTTGCCTTTCCGCAGGTTGCGTGGAAGTAGCATAAAGCTTTGGTCGCCTAAAAGCTGATTCGACGACGCGGTCGAGTTGAGCGCCATCCTTGAAAATTGCTTTGATCACAAAAGGCGTGCGACAAGCAACAACGCTGGTACAAAACACATGCTGTCTGGGACTGAAGGAAGCTTTCTCCCGGATCACAAATATGCGCTTGATTTAATCGCTTTTTATTCGCGCCGCCGATCTCATTTGAACGGGTGCTGAGGGCTTTAAATTTATCGGAAGTGAAGCAGCATCACTTGAGCCTTATTTTCTGAAGGGCGCAAAGCTTTTTGGCCTCAGCAGAGACATGTTTCTTTTGGAGTTGATTCTGCGCCAGGAAGAACGTATCTCCGCGATTTCGATTGTGCTCGCTGTGGTCCTGAAGAAGTCGTTAGGACAGGGGGTTCCCAACCTGGGGTGCATTTACCTATTCTTGGGGGTACATGTATCGCACAGCCGCAACATATTAACTTTGAGACATTTAAACTGAGACTACTTCATATTTCTGAAAATAAGAAAGTTATATTAAATTCAGTGGGTTTTTGTTGTTTCACTCCGTCTTATGACAATAAATCGGGGGTGTGCATGCTGGTAAGTCGAAATTTTGAACATCATTGATACGTTATTATCGTTACATCATTGATACGTTATTGATACATAAATCGGGGTTTGATACATAAAGGGGTGCATGCTGGTAAGTCGAAATTGTGAACGGGTTCAAGGTCAGAGAATGGTTGGGAACCAACCCTTCCTTAGAATTTCCTTCGAATGTGTGGAGTTAATTACCGCCACGTTGTTCTTGGCATCTTATTTTTCCATTTATTTTTTTCGCATAATATATGGAATAACTTACTTCCTTGTCGACGCTGTTTATACATAACTCTCTCATAACTGTAGAGAAGGACAGGGCTGCGCGCATTTTCATCCTGAATGGAGTCTTCGTGTTGTGTTCTGCCACAGCGTTCTGTTCGGAAAGACTTGAACATCGCATAGCAAGAGGAGTTAATATGCAACGCTCTTCACCTCGTTTATTGTAAAGCAACGCAACCGGCAATAAATAAAAGGCATCAGGCAAAAGTTGTACCACCAGACGCGCCGTCGAAACAATACGACATTCTGCAATGCAACTTCTCTCCGCACTTATGTTTTAAATACAACGGCCAATGACAAACATAAGAGATGAGAGGCCAAACAAAGATCATCTCAACTTTATTCCAGTGTTACTAATTAATCAAAGCTTTAGAGCGCAAAAAAATGACAAAACGCTTCATGTTGTGGAAATATTCTAACAACAAATAACGATAAAGATGATGAAACATCTGTTGAAGAATTGCATGATTTCATTTAAATCATTGGTTGCCACAATTTAGGCCCCAGAGCTTTGTGGTGGCAAACCTCCAAACACGGCCAAGTGCTTTTATGTCAGTTTCAACTTAGCAGTTTGTGGATGAGGCTGATGCGATTTGCTTGAAACATTGCTGGCAAAAAACAGAACTGCGACCCCATCGTTAGGGAAGATTTTCAATTCGTGTCTCCCTTTGTAGCACACATTATTATTCTTGCCGTTTTGAAAAGCGGTCCTCGCCTGTAAATGCTGGTGTCAGGCCAAGACGAATTCGGCCTTTTCGCACGTCCACATGTAACTGGGCAAATAGACTCGTGGCCGGCTGGTCTCGCAGATTGCACAAAAAACAAAGCCAATTTCAGGCGAAAGACTGATCGAAAGCACCGCAAGCAAACAAAACAGGAACGCCTCATCAACAAAAACAGCAATGCCGGTTTGCTGGATCGCAAATTAGGGTCGTTGATGTGGTGCCAAACCAACAACTGTCACTGCCAGGGTTGCGGAGTCGGTTTTTTTGTCCGACTCCGGATGTCCGATTGGATCATTTTTTACATCGCACTCCTGAATGGGGGAATTCCTGTTGAAATGGTACAATTTCTTTTGAAACTTTTGTTGAAACCGATTGCTTGCTGTGCACCACGATTCCATTGATTTTAGCAGCCAAATTTCATCCCCTTTTTGTTGAGTCGGACATTTAAAGAAGTCGGGAGTCGGAAATTTTACCTCCGACTCCGCAACCCTGGTTACCACACCAGCGATCAAATGTCTTGGTTTGCGGGTTACTTGTTCCAGGCGAGAGGCGAGGCGCAGCACGCCTATTTCACAGCGACTTTACATATATTGCACCAGTTGCTCTGTGACACCAACCCGCTCGCATCATCGATTCCAACGGAAGGTCTCAAGAGCTGTTGCGCATTTACTCACTGCAACAGAACAGTACAATGCTCAAGAGCGCGCAGTCGCTCCAAAAAGACAACAACGAAATAGAAAACCAGGCTGGCTTAAATTAAGGGACGGCTTACATCTGTTAGCACTTTGTTTCGAAGAGATAAGCAGTCACTACTGGACGCACATCACTTTCGTCCTCATGGACCACAAACAAACTGTCATTCCATTCACCGACCCCTTATTTCACGAAGACTGTTTGATCAAATGACGTCATCGGCAACACACCAAAAACCGTGCACAACATGGCAGCAAAGAAGTTCGTCGAAATGTTTCTTGGTCGATAAAACAGCACGCGGCCAAAACTTCTACGATCGCGTCCCGGTGCTCCTGACGCGAAGGCGCTTTCGAGCAGACAAGAGAGTTTTTACTGTCGACTCGCAGGCGACGCAACCGCCTCTAAGAACGAGTGCAGAAAACAATGCGTCAGTTACGTCGCGTTGGAGTTAAAGGTATGTTTCGCTATTGCTGGCCGCATTACGTTTATTTACATGAATCACGGCCGCCAGTGAGTTTGAAATATTTTTATTTTTTGCATTTCTTCTGTTCCGTTTCTACACACCTGTTCAACTAAGCATCTTAATAGAGTAGACAAAGAGGTTATAATGTACGGCCGCCATAACTTACATATTCACGGCCGCATAAGTTCTTATCGAAGGCCGCATGTTTGTGCACCTCTACAATAAACGATTAGCGTCGCTGGACGGATGCGAGGTTGGGTGAAATATGATTTGGAAAAAACAGGGTCGTTCAGAGACAACGCAGAAAAGCTTGAAAGCGAAGCTGCAGCGGACGAGAGTTTAGCGGAACATCGCAACGCGCGGTCAGACAAACTTTAACTGGAAAGGTTTCACTCCCGAGAAATTTCTAATGCAACAGATCAAAGTTTGGTTTGAGGACTGTCGCCTAAAACCCCTCAATCATAGGCCAGACCCAGTGTCCCCCCTCAGCAGCAGAACACGCCACAGATACAATGTATATCAACATGGGTCGGCAACCTACGGCACGTGTGCCACACTTGGCACGCCAAGCAATTTTTAATGGCACGCGTAAGCTCCGAGTCTTACATATCTGTTTTCTTGTTTCACACAGAAGATATATTGACTTGACCTAACATATAAAAATGAGTACATCGTTGGGGCACTGAATGATTTGAAACCTTACGTTGGCACACAGTTAGCAAAAGGTTGCCAATCCCTGGGCCACACCAGTAGCGCAGCCAGCCCCAAACACTGGGGGGGAATTTGGGTGACCAAAACGTTTGATTTTAGGCGAATAACACCACAGTAAACCTCGGTTAATCCGGATCTTCGCCAAAACCGGTGGTACGGATGATTTCTTACGTTTTTCTTTATAAAAATCTTCGGTTTATCCGGATTTTCGCCAGTATCGGATAAAATCTGCTCTTCACATCTCGTAATCCGGATTTTTCAGTGAAGTAAGTGCACTGACTGGTCTTTAAGAAAGATTTGGCAGCTTTCAGACGCAACACATACGTGATCACGATCACCAACGAACGTATAGAATTATGACAACAGCGGCCGTAACTGCACGCAACATTCGACTGATCGTAGAGACGACTATTGCGTCACACGCGAGCATAGCATGTCACGTTGAACATAACAATGAAGGAACGCCGCCGCACCAGTGTTTCCGTCTATTGATTAGTGTTGAGTTTGCGTGTGAAGTGTTTTTTCATCTTACCGAATACAATATCGCGCATTATCCCTGCGTATTGTATTCGGTATGATGTTTGGAGGGCATTACCTTTCAAATGGAGTAACTGCTTAAGGACATTTACGTCAGTCCAAAATCTCAGATTTTTTCGCAGCCAAGTAATCTAAAATTTAAAGATTGTTCATAACTGCTTGGATATGGCGGTTACTAATCTGATGTACCATTGTAAATACATCAATAAATTCGTTTTGATTCTGCGAAAATCTGCTGTTGTGCCGTAAATGTGTTCAATTTAAACGATTCTCACCGATATCTCAGTGCCGAAATGACATCAGGCTAGAAACAACCATCTTCGGTTTATCCGGATCTTCGCCTAAACCGGATAAAATCGTCGGTCAAATCGAATCCGGATTAACCGAGGTTTACTGTATTTTGTTTGGGATACCGCCTGTCAAAGCACAAAAAGACTATACATTCTAAAAATTTTAGGGGGCATTGCCCCTAGACCCCCCTGGCTACGCCTATGGGCCACACTTTATTTCGTGCCGCACGGTCGCGTGCGTGCTGAGTGCATTCCGTTCACTTGCTCAAGCGACGTGAACCGTGAAATTTCTTGCACGCTTGGCCTCGCGTGTGCAAGCACACCCGAGACTTGCAAACGAACGAAAAGAGAATGGTGGTCGAAGTTTACGAACAAGAAACATTTCCCTGGTGGTTTTCGTAAAGCTGTGCCGCGTATTCGTACGTCTGACGTATTGCGTGACAGCACTCAGTCGCTGGTTGCGCGAAACGGGATGACTGCGTGAAACTTTTAACTTCTCACGCCGAAGGGTTGAAGGAACTGTCCCAAACGAGTGCGGGCTGAAAATGGCGAATGGCAATTCTGCCTATCGTGCAACGTACAGCACAGGAACGTCTGGCACCAACAATCGGTGCCAAGCTGTGGGGGGTTTTCGGCCTATAGCCTCTCACGGTTCTAGAGTAAACCTGTAATTTAAGAGTTGGAGCCTAAACGCTCGTAAGCCAAGAATGCAGGTTTACCCATGGGTCACTTTTAAACTGCAGTTACAAGCGGATTTTGTTATTATGTATTTTTAAGGCTGGCTTTTGGTGTTTGCAATGGACCTTGATTTTGCTGCAGCAGTCAATGAAAGCTTTGCTTTTTCCATCTCTCACAATGGCCAATCAAAGCAAAATCTGAGCAAAAACGAACAAAAACGATCTCCACGTCCAGTGTCATCGCCAAAGCCTGCTCTTCATAACTTAGCCACTAACGCACGTTTGTATATAAGCAGGCAAGTTCAACCGGTGCTTCTTCGGGAGCCAAGTCCGAATCTAGAACCGTGTTCGAAACCCACCAGATCCCACGTCGTGATCGCCAGCAGATACCACGTCGTGATCACCACGTCTGCGGAATCAACTCTCTTCTCATTTTCGGGAAGAAAAAACGCACTTCTAATAATACTTCTAACACACCAAAAAAGCCAACGATCTTGGCGTGCTTCCACTTGGGGCAGTGACGAAACCGACATGACGGCCTGCGTGCTACTGCAGCAATTTGGTGACGATGCAAGCGGCAATGGTGGATCCCCCATACCGCAACGTGAACCGACCCAGCTCCTTGAGGACGGCGTATTCTTCGAGGCACACCGGTCGCGTCGTTTGCACTTCGACCAAGGCGTTGTGGCCCTGAAAGTAAATCAGTGTAAGTGTTGCTCTTTTGCAAAGCGATCGGTCCGTGGAAGCGGTTTCCGAGAGTCTGGACGCCTGGACTACCAGGCCCGCAGCCAGATATGAAGTTTTTTTGGGGGAATTATATTTTTAGGGGGTCAAGATTTGCTTTTTTCACATGTTCCACTAAAAAAATTTCGGCGCACAACACAAATTTGGGGGACACTGCTCCCGGTGTCTATGGGCCTGAGTGGGTGTCTATGGGCCTGAGTCCAACCGGAGGTCGAATTGAGTTTGAGACTTCACAACACGATTTAAAATAGCGACTGAGTCCACTATTAACAGCAGCTGTGAATTGGAACAGTTGGTCGGTGCAACAGACCATGACACTTGGCTTAATTGCTGGACACAAAGTTCGTGATGGCGCTCAGTGAGTAATTAGTCCCCGCAAAAGTAACACAATCGAATCAATCAGCAACTTTTTTCAATAGGCGATCAGTTTCACGTGACTTTGCGAATCCACAGACCGGAACTTTGCAAGAAAAGCTTAAAGAGTGAAATGCTGAAGAACTAAAGCAAACTAGTTTCACTAAAGCTGGAAAACTACTGGATGTAATTACGGAGCAACGAAAACACAGCTACGAGGCAATGACACAACTATAGCGGGCAGTGGGACGCACAAGCAGAAAGGCGGCCTTAACGTTGACTGGCGTACTCCTGGGAGGGCGTTTAAATGGAACGCATTGAAAAGGCAGCCACTTTTAAAGTCGGTAACTAAAAAACTGGATGTGTTGCAAGAAACGGGATCAAGCAATCGGGCATTGCGAAATCACAAAAAATGAAATCCACTTTCTATCTTAAAAATTTGCGTTGACTAATTACTTGAAGATAGGCATGTGCGTGTCTTGCGCTGGGTCTACAACATGCCTGCACAACTCAGAAAGCTCGAAGGGTCAAATTGACCAACAAAAATTTGCCGCGGGCCGCAAAAATATATTTCGTTTCGTTGTAGTTTGGAAGGAATTCTGAAACGACAATTAATTATCCGAAGTTGTAAGCCACAAAAGTGGTGAAAGTAAGCCGATCATAGTTTATTTCACAGGGAAACTAATCTAGCGTCAAAAAACGCGTATGAAACCAGGAACAAGCAGGCAGACTCGTCAGAAGCTTGCCGCGAGGCTACACTTGGTTCTGTTGTTAATTGTTATCCGAAGTCGAACTTTTGCAACATTTTCTGCAATTGACAAAGCTCGCTCGCGCAGCAAGAAAGGCTCTCGCGGGACGCATGTGGCCCGTATGTTGTGCAGGCCTGCTCTACAATGTTGCCGTCAAAATCTCAGCGCGGCCTTAATAAAATAATAATTGAAGAACAGCCGCACATTAACAAAGGCACCAACCTTTGAAATAAACTTTGGCTTCTTAGCCACCACCTCGCCGGTACTCTTGTGCAGCTGACTGACCAGGCGACGAACCACCGCAGGTTCCGACACGGCCTTGTAGTGAAGCTCGACGGGGAATCCCGGCGTGATCGGCACTTCAATGTTGAAAACGATTATCCTGAAACGTGACGTGGACAGGCGTTTTTGTGACAGTTTCTGAACGTGACGTCAGCATGTGTTTTTATGACAGGTTTTGATGATGGCTGTCATCTGATGGATTCACAAAACCCAGGTCGTGCTCATGGGCATCGGAAGGGGGTGACAGGGGGACCTTGGCCCCCCCTGGATTTTTAAATTTGACATTTTCCTATACAATTTTCAGTAAAAGGTTGATTTCTTAGTTTCGAGTGGGTAAAATGAAATTTCACCACTTTTGGCCCCCCACCCTGGAAAATCTTTTTTGACCACCACCTGGAAAAATCCGCTGTTAGCCCTCCCCTGTAAAAAATCCTTCCGACGCCCACGGGCGACTTCTCAAGCGCTTCTGCACTTTTCTGCGGATTCAACGAATAACAGCGGGAGAAGGCGCGCTTGTCGGTTGAGTGAATTTCCTCCGAATTCGGAGAAAATTCACTCAAAACAAGATCGGAAGTGACGCAACCGAAGCTCGGAAGTGACGCAAGCAATGCTCGCGCAGTTCTTCCACAACGACGGTTCGAGCAACGCGGCGACAACGACCACGTTTTCAAGAATTACGCGAAGGAGTGTCGAGACGTCCTTTGAGTGGTATGTGTTATTTTTCTGCGTCTGAAAGAGATCGCAGAAAACTCAAGCATTCCAAATAAAACGTTGGCGTCAAACTAAACAGATGCTAGGAATTAAAGTTGTGCCGGGAACGTCGTAGTATTTGTCTAAAAATCCAAAAACACTGAATCAGGATCGCGGCATCGGACACAGTTCAGCGCTGGGACGAGCATTTCGACACTTTCATCAACACCTCTCGGTGTCACGTTTGTAAGACGTACCTGGCCTGAAAGCGAGTGACGGCGCGCACCGGCGACGCCGCGTCGCACACGACACTTCCGGTTGTGACCTTCATCATGTCAACACCACTGAGCAGCAAGGTGGCGTGCTCGCCGGCGAAGACAAGGTCGGCCTTCTCGTTTTCTGTCCCCCTTTCGAGGCTCTTGACCAGGCCCCGCTCTCCGGCCGGCATCACGATCACCTGCAACGCACAAGCGTGTCACGTCGGCATAGCAACAGGCACAGTTGTTACAGCAACAGGCACAGTTGTTACAGCAACAAGTACAGTGGTCATAGCAACAGGCACAGTTGTTATGGCAACAAGCACAGTGGTTATGGCCACATGCACAATGTTTATGAGTATGACACAGTTGTTGTGTTCAGGCTGCGAGTAAACAGTTATCCACCTTTTCAAGAAAAGATAGACGTTTTCGCATTCTGTTGACTAAATTCCCACTTTCAAACAAGCTTCTGTCACAGGAAATTGAAGGGGGGCGCCATGGGCAGCGAAGGCGCTTACGTTCGGAACGCCAACGGCGTGTCGAAGCGGTTTCCAACGAAAGTGGCGCCCCCCCTATTTGCTTGTCCCTCTACGCTGCGCGGCTGCATTTATTTTGTTGTCACTTTCGTTTTTCTTTATAAGTCCCGAAAACAAGGTTTGACTGTAATTTATTTCACTTATAGTCCTCAACATAAATACGGCGATTTCTCCTTTCTCCTCGGAACCACATGCGACGATTTTCAACAAGCTCTCTCTTTTTTTCTCGGCTTCCTGTCACTTTGCATCAAGTTCATCGGCATACAGGATTTTTGGGGACTTGAAGTTTGTAACGGGTTTGGGGGTCTTAGGGGGGCGCTGAGTCCAAAAATCGTGTCCATTTTTGTCCATCTGGTCAGGATTAGCCGCTACAGGGCATACGTTTTGCGGTTTTTTTGCAAAACATTAAAAAACCTCACTAAAAGTTTCAAAAGTTATCTCCCGCCATTTTCATCTTGAAAACAGATTTTGTAATCACTAGTTGTGCTTTTAAATGCTGAAATGCTTTATCAGCTGTTGTTGAACGGCGTAGGCCCACAGGGAGTGAGTTAGTGGTAGCCTGTTATAAGCGGTAACTACAATAAAATCCTATGTCAGAATAGTCTGTGCCTGGTACCGCAGTTGATGAGCATGACTGGATGATTTGCAGTAAATTGGAAGAATTTGTGCATATTGGTTGGGCCACAAAGTGGATACACAAACTTTCCGTGTTTCTTGTGTCTGTGGGACAGCAGGGCTTGCCAAGAGCATTGGACTAGGGATAGTGGCCAAAGAGAGAAAGACTTAAGATTGGTAAAAGAAATATCATATACTTCCCTTTGATTAATCCAAACGAGGTATTACTTCCTTTCCATATCGAAGTACGAAAACAGTTTGCAAAAGCTTTAAATAGGTAAAAGTGACTGCTTTGCAAATTTGTGTGGAAAGTTCCTTGAACTGAGCACTAAAAAGTTGAGGGCTGGAATTTTTGATGGTTCTCAGATATGACGTTTAAATGCAGGACAAACATTTTCCACTTCCCATGACAACCCTGGTAAAAATGCTTGGCGATCACTTACAGCAGCTGTCGAAAACTTCCTCGCATATTTTAAAGCACCTAAATGAAAAATTAGGATGCAATATGAGTGTGAAGGTTGATTTTCTTCGTAGTCAATCACTATGAAGATCATTTAAAATAAAGTCATGAAGATCATGACTATTAGTCATGTAAACTATTTTCCTGAAAACTATTAGTCATGTAAACTATTTTCCTGAAAACTTAGAAGCAATGATTGAAGAGCAAGGAGAGTCCTTCCACCAAGATATAAACACAATAGAAAAGATACCAGGGATGCTGGAACACCAACATGATGGCAAACTATTGCTGGCGCTTAGAAAGAGGTTGCTGGCAGCAGCTACTCCCGAAAAACACAGAAAAGACAATTTCTGGATTAGCAACTGTGCAATCTTTTCTGTCACGAAAAAAGAGTATGCTATCATGTTTGGGCTATTCTTTGCATTTTAACGTTGTTTTGTCACCACAGTCTTTGCATTGCAAGGCCATAATATCTGTGTAGTTTCTCATCTGTGTCTTGTAAGTCACAGTTGCAAGTATACAGTAT